>ENA-UEPG01002308-UEPG01002308.1-human-gut-metagenome-genome-assembly--contig:-NODE-2308-length-12241-cov-3.129480_pt1 | contig 12241 bp, 7 predicted proteins | sample MGYA00242893_ERZ507902 | MGnify/ENA primary metagenome ERZ507902 (study PRJEB26167, sample SAMN06115491) | human gut metagenome | host: Homo sapiens | place: China:Gansu | collected 2015-04-23 | study... | reverse complement strand
GAGTGCGCTCAATCTTAATCCGGACAATAAATATGTGCGAATACAGTACATCAGCCTGCTGCTGAACATGAAAAGAGATCGTGATGCCCTGAGGGAAAGCAATTTGCTGGCAGCACAAGACAGTTCTGCTTTTGTACTGCATCTGAGGGCGGAGAGTATGTCGCGCGTCTGCGACAATTCTGATGTACACCTTGTCATAGAAGCCTATCAGGACATACAGGAGAGGTATCCCAAAGACTACATGGCACCCGCCATATTAGGAAATATATACATAGCCGCCCGCCAGTTTGATGAAGCTATAGGAACTACCGAGAAATACCGTTGTTTAGATAGCACCAACATTCTCGTAAACCGAGTCAACGCACAGGCTTATTGTATGAATAAGTATTATCCGGAGGCCATAGAGCGATACAATTATCTCCTGCAAAACGGTGACAGTACATTCCTGACTTGCTTGTATGCAGGAATCAGCCACTATGCTACCGAAGACTTTTACGTAGCAAGGGATTTGCTGAAGAAGGCGGTGAAAGAGGACGGTTCGAATGTAAATGCGCACTATTACCTGGGACGCGCCTGCTCTAAAACCCCTTGGACGAAAGAGGGCGTATTGCATCTGGAAACCGCCATCAATCTGACCATTCCCAGTGATAGCACTATAGTACCACTTTACACTGGCCTGGCCGACTGCTACAAGATGGCAAACATGTATAAAGAACAAGCCGATATTCTATTAGAACAATATGAAAGGTATGATAAGAATAAACATAAACTGCTATATGATGCTGCTTACGTTTACTATTATAGCCTGAAAAACACTCCCAAAGCCGAGCAGTGTCTGAAAGCCTACCTGAAAACCCGGCCGAAGAATAATGATAAACTGCAAGAAGTAGACGCAGATGGTGTACCTATCATCGGGGAGAACAACAGATATAATGCTGCCGAAGCCTGGCTGAAAGATATTCAGGAAAAGAAGAAAGTGAATGATTTCTTTCAGGGGAAAGGCTCAGGAACGCAAGGAAAATGACAACTTACTGAAAACGTTTGCATAACATAATAAAGTATATAGTAGCGGAGGGGCAACAGCTTTCTCCGCTATTTGCGTATATTAGCACAGAAATACGGATATAATAACGTAAAACTAATATCATGAAAAGATTATTCCTTCTCCTGGGAACGTTTTTACTTTCCCTAAGTACGTATGCAGCTATGAACGTAAACAAAATCGATCCTCCGTTTTGGTACACCGGAATGCAGAATCCCGAACTTCAGCTTATGGTCTACGGTGAAGACATCGGCAACTCTGCTGTTACTGTCGATTACCCCGGCATTTCACTGAGCAGCACTGTCAAGTTGGAAAGCCCCAACTACCTGATTGTCTACCTGAGACTGGAGAAAGATGTGAAACCCGGCAAAGTAACTCTTACCTTCGCACAAGGCAAAAAGAAAATCGTAAAAGAGTATGAACTGAAAGCACGCGGCAAAAAGAGTTGCGAACACAAAGGTTTCGATGCTTCCGACGCTCTCTACCTGTTGATGCCCGACCGTTTTGCCAATGGTAATCCAGAGAATGACCAGATTCCCGGTATGGCCGAATATAAGGTAGACCGAAATGATCCGAACGCCCGGCATGGTGGTGATCTTGCAGGTATCGAGCAACATCTGGATTATTTCTCCGACCTCGGTGTGACTGCCCTTTGGTTCACTCCGGTACTGGAAAATAACATGACCGGCGGTTCTTACCACGGCTATGCCACCACCGACTATTATAAAGTAGACCCACGTTTCGGCACTAACGAAGAATACCGACAACTGATTTCCAAATGCCATGATCGCGACATCAAGGTAGTAATGGATATGATCTTCAACCACTGCGGTGTAGAACATCCATGGATTAAAGATATGCCGTCTAAAGACTGGTTCAACAATCCCGATCATGAAAAGAACTTTGTGCAGACTTCTTTCAAACTGACTCCGCACGTTGACCCGTATACTTCCCAATACGATTTTGAACAAATGAACGACGGATGGTTCGTTACTGCTATGCCGGACCTTAACCAAAAGAATCCGCACGTATATCGCTACTTGGTTCAGAACAGTTTCTGGTGGATTGAGTACGCCAACATTGATGGCATCCGCATGGACACTTATCCGTATGCTGACTATGACGCCATGAGCAACTGGATGAAAGAGTTGAATGAAGAATACCCCAACTACAACACTGTAGGTGAAACCTGGGTGACCGAACCAGCTTATACCGCCTGGTGGCAAATGGATTCCAAGCTCTCTGCACCAAAGAACAGTAACCTGAAAACCGTTATGGACTTCAGTTTCTACGATAAGATCAATATTGCCAAAACCGAACAAACAGAAACATGGTTCAAAGGTCTAGACCGCGTATACAACAGTTTCGTGTACGACTTCCTCTACCCTAACCCGGCTTCCGTATTGGCATTCATCGAAAATCATGATACTGACCGCTATCTGGGTGAAGGTGACAATCTGCCGATGCTAAAACAAGCTTCTACCCTGTTGCTTACCACTCGTCGCATCCCTCAACTTTACTATGGCACGGAAATCATGATGAACGGTGTTAAGAGCAAAAGCGATGGTTATGTTCGCAAAGACTTCCCCGGCGGATGGTCTGACGACAAAGCAACTGCACTGACCGCAGAAGGACGTAGCCAAATCCAGAACGATTGCTATAACTTCTATAAAACTTTGCTGAACTGGCGTAAAGGAAACGATGTCATAGCCAAAGGTAGCATGGTCCAATTCATGGTACAGAATGGCGTTTACGCCTATGCCCGCCAGCACGAAGGAAAGACTGTGTTCGTAATGCTGAACGGTACAGATGCTGAAACCACCGTTCCTTTGAAATACTACAAAGAAGTACTGAAAGATACAAAACAAGGAAAAGATATTCTCAGCGGAAAAGCTGTTTCATTCGGCGAATCGTTGACTATGGGACCGAGAGAATCACTGGTGATTGAGTTATAAATCATTTATTACCGATAATAAAAGGGCGTAGAGAGGTAACCTAAACTCTACGCCCTTTCTTATGCCTTTCCTTTTGTACGGTCACCCTTTCAGCTTTTCTTTCTGCAAAGCCTCTTTCAATATCCTTTGATTCAATACTTTTTCCCTTGATTTAATTATATACAATGCGCATCGTCGCACCACGTTCGCAATAGAGCCGCCGGAAAGTTCGGTTTCAGCCGCCATAGCGATTAATTCATCCGCATCTTCACCCAGCCACATTCTGGGAAGCATCTTTCGCCACAGATCCGCACGTAGATCCATTGTCGGCATCGAAAAATAGACAGCCGATTGAAAACGGCGGGAGAAAGCTTCATCAATGTTGGAACGCAGGTTCGTTGCCAAGATTACCATACCAGGGAAATCCTCTATCCGTTGAAGCAGGTAAGCTACTTCCTGATTGGCATGACGGTCATTGGAAGTATTGGTGGAGGTACGTTTTCCGAACAATGCATCCGCCTCATCAAAGAAGAGAATCCAATTCCGGTTTTCAGCGAGGTCAAATACCCGGGCCAGATTCTTTTCCGTTTCCCCGATATACTTAGATACAATCATGGACAAGTCTATCCGATACACATCCATATTGTTCTTCTTGCCAAGTAACGTTGCCGCCAGTGTCTTTCCCGTGCCGGGAGGCCCGTAAAACAGTGAACGATACCCGACTTTCAGGAAACGGGACAGTCCCCAGTCTTCCATAATGATCTCTCCCGAGGAAATCCAGGTATTTATCTCTTCAAGTTCGGCCGCCACCTGATAGTCCAGCACCATATCCTCCCAGTCCAGTTCCGTGGTGATGCGTTTGGCAGGGAAGCTGATGTTATAATCGGGCTTATAATCTTTATCCAGCAGGACGCGACTCAGAAACTCTTCCGATACCCGCAATTGCCCGCTAAGAAATGGTTCTCCTTCTCCCGCACCTTCCAGACGGATGACGTTCTTCGCGTAGAACCAATGGTCTTTCTGGAAGAGTTTGATTACCTCTTTCCGCTTTTCCATATCTTCTCCGGCGAGGATAAAAGCAACCGTTTCTCCAGTAGGCAAGAAACCGCCATGTGACAGCCCTTTCCATCCCCCGAACTCAGTATATTGCCGGTCGAAGTTCTTATTCTGCACGAAGAAGATATCCAATATCTGCGGACAGACATGGGGTATCAAAGCCAACATAGTGACTATCCGCTCACCAAATGCTATGTCTGAGATACCGGTCACCCTTTCCAACCATCTGTTTGAAGGTGGCGCCACTTCTTCCAGCGAGGAATATTCACATTCCTGCTGGAAGTAAAGCTGGATGGAAGTAGTCAGAGCCTGATTGAACCAAGCGATATATTCGTTCATCCCTTTTTATTTATAGACTGTTAGCCCTTGCACCCATTACATCCGCCTCATGTTCCAAACCAACATTGTCATTTACCGGCATACCATCCACTTCCGTAGTTGGCTCCACGCGTCCCGACATTTGTTGGGCAACATGCCATGCCTCATGCGGCAAGTACCTTTCCTGCCCCGGTGCTACATGGATGTCAGTTCCTTGTGTATAGGCAAGAGCCTGCACGGTTGCCGGCTGGGATGAATTATAATGAACCTTTACATCATCCATTGAAAATCCGGACAGTTCTTCCACGCCTGTTTTGAGGTTATCCGGCAATCCGGTATCATTCGGTTTCTGCTGCATGGTGGTGTCCGCCTTCATCTGTGAGGTTTCGTCCTCGTCTTCCTCCACGCGTTGCATAGGGGCTCGAACTTTCCTTGCAAGGTATCTCCTTCGTCATCGCTAATCCGCTGCAACAGTTGATTCACCGGACGGTTGTCCACAAATTGCAAAGCACCACTTCCGTCCTGCTTTTGCTGGATGATACGGGCTGTCTTTTCCTGATATAGTTTCTCTGTTTCCATACCTTATTCTGTTTATTATTATACATTTCATCGCAGTAATAAAAAAACTCTTAAGACTCCTACATTTCATGCCAAAAAGCCTGTACATATTTCTGTAGCCACGGAAAACGTATCTGTCTGAATGACCAAGGAACGGAATCAAGCAATATGTCATACGCACGTTTTTCAACCGTCAGCAGCCATTTCTCATCCTGTTGTTCCAGCCGTCCGTCGCGCACGATGAAACTCAGTCTGAATCCATTAACCGAAGTACCGTTCATTTTGGACCAATTGGCTTTCACGCCTTCCATCAGACTGTCAGCCGCTTGCTTTTCTTCATTAGTCAGCTCTATCCGTTTCGGTAATGGGATATGCGCAGGCAGGGCCACAAGCAGACGGTTGAAAGCCAGTTCAGGCTCACGATACTCCTTTTCTTCCGGACATACCAGATATTGCAGCAGGAATACGGCACGAATTCTCGATACAGTGTCCTTGAAATTCCTTTTCTCTCCGTCTAAATACCCAAGCATGACGAACAGTCGCGGAAGCCAAGGCGAGAGCAGGCACAATCCGGCATTACCAATAAAGAGGACTTCGGGAGATTCCATCTGTTCTTCTGCCGATGAACAATCCTCTACTTTTGTAATTTTCAATTCTTCCTTAATGTTCTTTTCCATAATTTCTTTTTCTATTTTTGTTTTTGCTTGCAGGAAGGGAAGCGAGTGTATAAAAGAATATATCGTTTCTTCTCTGCTATTATAAATCCATTCTTCTGCACGGTTATTTATAAGACAAGTTGCCAATGCAGTTGACAGTTCTGACTCCTTTATCTGGTTATTATCAGATAACCAAGTCATAATCTGTTGCAACAGTTCTGCCCGTGATAGAGAAAAGTTTGCCAATATCCGCATCCACTCACTGATGTCCATCCACTCCAGCCACTTGTCCAAAGGCCAAATATTGCGTTCCACCGATCGACGGATATAATCAGACAGCTCCTTCGGCTGGAAGCGAATATAACCGTGAAGCAATCTTCTCCTGATACTTTCCGGCAAAGTAGTATCTGTAATCCTTTCTATAGGCAAATAGATAGGATCTCTAACGAACAGACGGGAAATAAAATAATCCTCCATCTGCTCCGGCTGCCTTTCCATGATAGCAACAAGGGGTTCCTGTGCAGTTGCTACTCTGCCAGATAAGTCTACCCATTTTGCATCGTCCCGATAATCCGGTTTTCCCGTATAGACAAGATGCAGATACGACAGAAATTTAGAGAGCGTTTCGTTTTCCGTCAAAGTCCTTTCGCTTAATGTACCCTCATCCTGTATATAGAGTAGCAAAGTCTTAGACAAGGCGGTTGAAAGTAGCATATTGTTTCCGCTCAGGAATGTAAGCTTGTCCACCTTGCGTTGCAGCCATTCAACCGTTTTCGATAGAATTGATGCCTGGTGGAAATCTACCCGTACCATTCCCTGCAAGAGCTGGGAGGCAGATAAACAAGTAGTTGAGAGAAGTATCGCTTTGCTCTCTTGGGATTGCTTACGAAGCAAGCGAATCCACTCCCGTGGTTTCTCAACAGCCAGTTTCTGCAACAATTTCCGTTTGACATCTTCAGAAACAGCAGTGTCTTCCAGCCAATCAGTAAAGCCTTCATCAGTGTTCCAACGGCTTTCCAGTAGTGTTTGAACAACGTTCAAAATGTCCTCCGACTGATGTAGCCACTTTTTTAAATCCCGTCTGGGAGGATATTCTTTGCTTGATTGTGATAGCCCGGTATCCAGCAATAAGCCTAATGCCGTTTCCATATCATAATATAACGCATTTTCGGTTGCCCCTGCTCGTTCCCGCAAAATTAGGCTGATTACAGAGGGGATATTTTCTTCGCTGAATAACTCAGCAAGAAGAACAGGAAGCATTTGGGTTACCGTTCTTTTTGCTTCTATTTGCAATTGGGCTACTCTTGTCAACCATACAAGCAGTTGCACTTTTAGTCCCGATGTAGTATCCCGCAGATAGGTGGAAATATCAGATTCATGAATGACCAGCCAATAAAGCAATGACAACAGTTCTGTAATCCTATATGTGCCACTGACTCGTATAAGTAACTGCCTAATGATTTCTTCCAATGCGGGTTGGCCAATCAAATTGAGCGTATCCTCTAACACCCCCTGCTCATGTAGCGACAGTACCACATCAGCATAATTTTCCTTATATTGTTCCAAAAATGAAGCGAGTATCCTGCGCTTTATCGGTTCAGGTACGTCTTTATCCGCCAATAGCGTTTTTAATCTTTTTATATGTGAGGCAAATGAAGACGTTTCCTTCTTCCCGATCAATTCGTTCCAGTCTTCTTCCAACAAATAGAATTCCATTGATAATCTTTCAAAATCCTCCTCCTTATCGCCACCCGTCATCTCTTGATAGATCAGACGCAGTAACTGCCTGATACTTTCCGATTCCGACCGGGCAACGTGTCCGTTTCCTATCCATAGCAGAATTGATTTGCGAAGAACAAAGTTCAACCGGGATTCGCTTATTCCGCTTAGCCAACTGATTTCCGACGCATGGCTTCGCAGATAGTCTCTTACCTGCCCCACAACTTCCACAATTCTGAAAGAAACGGAAGCAAGCAGACGGTTTATAATAGCGTCATCAGCCATTTCAGTTATTACAGAAACCAAAGCAGAAACAGCCGCATCCCCCTTGATAATCTCTGTTTTCAGCCAATTCACTGTTAGTTCCGGTTTTTCCTTTACCAGCAGCCTGAGCAGCATCCACTTGTTCGCATTACTGCGCTGGGTATCTTCCAGATAAGCTGTCAGTATTTCTGCAGATGCCGGATAGACTATCTTTTCTTTTCCAGAAACAGTTTCTTTTTTCTTCTCATCTTCCATTGCCGGCATTTTGAGTAGTGAAAGTTGCAAAAAAATACCATACAACTCCCTATTCAAATATCCGTCATACACAGGTGAACCATCTGCATGGTGCGGCTGAAGGCCATAAATAGCATTCAAGACTTCTATATAATAAGCCGAACCGAACACTTCGAGCAAGAAGCCCGTTGTCAGTTCCGCGTTAGAGAGATAAAAGGAGTAGTTCCGTTTATAAATAAACGTGAGCAGTCGGTGGTTCAGATGGTGAATAAAATTGCCCTTGCCGCCAAAAACAGCAAGCCCATTGAAAGGATAATATTTAACAATCCATTCATACAGATAATGCCAGTATGGAGGCAAATCTACCTCAGCATGTTCTTCGGCTTCCGTTTCCATAATCCGGCGGACGGATAAGGTATTGAGCAGTTCCGCCATGTTGTGTAACCCTGCACTATCGGCAGTCTCGTGGATAAAACGCACGGGAATGCCGGGTTTCATTTCCAACATTATTTCCAGAAAGCGGCGTTTCTCGTGCAAGCCGAAGGTAAGTCCAGGGAGTACGACAGTACAGAGGTTGACAAGAGCCTTCTCATCATTCATATACCACAGCAGACGACGGAGCACATACTCCTTCTTAAGGCAGAGCTTTACAATCTCATCTGTATATGATATAGGTTGTGAAACCGCCCAGTCCAATTCTTCCGTCAAACTGAAATCACTGTCCGCCCATTCCGCCTTCAAATAGCCATGTTTCAGATAGAACAGCAGATTAGCCAATCGGAAGGCATCCGTCCTTTTCTTTTCATCCGCTGTCTGCATACACCATGAAGGCATGACTCTCAGTAGTTCCTCCCTGAGTCGGCGTGGAAATTCCTGATAGAAATCATCTTCCGAAATACCACCCAGGTCCAAGTCAAGTTGTGTTATCTCATGCCAAACCTTATCCTTGTCGTAAGCCGAGAAACATTCTTCCACCACCTTTTCAAAACAGTTACGGCAGAAGTCTTCCCAGTCTGCATACAACCCGTGTACGAAATCTTCGCCGATAGCAGCAAACTCAAATGATATGCGATCAATAGTTATCATCTAATTTCTGTATTTCTATTGCCATTTTCAGCAGTTCGTACATGGCATCCAACAACTGTTTGCCGTAATCCCGGAGATCACTGTCGGCCAAAGTCCGCATCAATTGCCGGTAACACCCCTCAAACTTTCTCATAGCTCCTTCATCCAGCCAGTATATGTTTCCGGTCAAATGGGCGGGAATAATGGTCCGTAGCAACTCCCCACACTTCTCCCTGAAACGTGGCGTATGGAAACGCTGTGTCCATATCGGGAGTACCACCAGCAGACGGAAGGGGCGTTCCGGATCCGTCAATACAGGCTCTACCACGTAGATGGTTTCGCATTCCCGGTTCAGGTCACACAAGGTTCTCCGCAATATATTTGCAAGAGTGTTCAGTCGTTCCCAGCTATCGGCTCGTCCCAGATTGGTCCATCCACTCCGTTCTTGATTCTGGAACACCAGCATGTATTCGTCTTTCCCTGCCTTCACTATCTTGTAGTTGTCCAGACGGGTACCGCCACGGAATAAGTCGCCACTAATCCGGTTTTCGTTAAATATCGGTAGTTCCTGCCGCATCCGGTTGTATTCCTTACGTTTTTCCGCTTCATCTGCTGATAGTTCCTCATAATCCACCTCCATCACATTATCCGGTTCCAGTATCCGCTCGTCGATAAGCAAGGAGTCTATCCTGTCGAGCAAAGGCTTATCCGGCTTTTTCTCTATCAACTGCAAATTGTAGCTGGGGAGCACATTACTTACAGTATGCTCATCGCTTCCATTGATACCCAGCAGCAGGCAGAACCACTCCTTCACCGTGGGGGCGTTACCTTCACCGCCGGAGACAATGATATTCCTTGCCCTCGCCCTGTTTTTAGTCAAATCGGCTATATGGCGCAAGAAATTCATGCGACGCAGTAATGTACCTTCCTCTGTTTCGCCATAACTGTTCTGCTCAGACAACCATGCCGGATGGCTCTCCACACCGTACAGTTGGTCAAGAAAATCCAGATAGCGACTTTTCAGTGCAAGAATGTCACGTTTTCTGTCGCTCTTCTCCATGAGGGTGACAAAGTCTTTGGCAAGCAGGGAAAGTAGACATGGCAGGTCCTCCACTTCTTTCAAGCCATCTACTATCACCTTGTCATACAGTTTCAGGTACGCCTCGAAGGAAGTAGGTATTTCCCTGTTCGGAGAGAGGCGATAGCACGCAGGGAATTCTCCGGCGATGGGTGTATGGAAAAAAATATCGCGGTATGTGCTTTCAGGGACACCCCAGTCATACTCTTTCTGTTCGCTCTTCTGCTCTCTGGTGCGGAGCCCGGTATAGTAAAAGGCTTTCAGATATTCCCTGAACCTCCTTATCTCCACTTTTTCTGTGGAGCGTCCACAGCGGATGTGTACCTTCAGTTCCTTTTCTTTCTTTGGGATTTTCAAGCTGAACCCTCCGGAAAAGTCAGTCAGCGGTTCTCCGTCCTTCATCAGGTAGCAAGTGCTGAACGACTGGATACCTTCTACCTGCCAAAGTTTTTTGTACAGTTCATATTCGGTGTTCTGCTGTCGGGGGATGATGACGCGTACAGCATCTTCCGACCCTTCCAGCCATTTCTCTGGCACAATCCTCAACAACTCGTCTTCGGACGACATACCGGAAGCAATCTGTTCTTTCGGTGTGGAGATATTTACTGCACCGGAAAGGTAATGCAGAATAGTCCAATAGATTTTTGCCAACACCACGGAAGCATCCTTTCCCGGCTCTATCTCGAATTCCGCATGGAACTCTAGTTCTTCGGGCTGCACTACAATGATCTCTCGAAGGTGTTCGCACAGATTTCGATGGCTATTGTACACCGCCTTGATCTGCTTCATCAACGTATTTTCGTCATTTTCGCCAAATGGCGGAAGAACAATTTTGATGGTATAGCTACCGGTTACTGCATCACATTCTACCCACACATTATCCAGTCCGGGGACGTGGGCGAAGAACAACTTGCGGTAGTCCTCCGCTGTGACGGGTGCAGTAGTATAGACCTCATTGGGAAGAAAGAGCCCAAAACGTTCCGGATTGAATATCCCGTCTTCCGCAGTCAGATAGTTCGCAAGACTGAAACTGAGCTTGTAGTCCATTTCCGCCAGCGTATAGTTGGCAATATCTGCCAGCGTCACACCAGGGTCATGGACATTGTAGTCTGTCCACACCTTTCCCGAAAGCCGCTGCACCTTCTTCAGCGTCTGTCTTTGCAGTCGAGCATAAAGGTTTTTACTTTCCGCCTGCTGCTTGATATAAGGTTGCTTCCCATCTCTCTCCATCTCCACCCGCTCTTATTTTTAATTTCTAATTCCCATTTTTTAATATTCAATTACCCCTTGTATATCTCCACAATCCGGCAATGCACCTCACCAGATGGCAGATGTCTCTTGCTGCACATTTGCAGGCAGGGATCGCCTTTTGTATCCAGCCAACGAAAACGGATACCACCCGCCCAACCCCACCAATGCTTCTGAGGCGATTCTATCCGTTGTTCCATCCGGTTCAGCCAGATGGCGGTGGCACGTGTCAGTTTACAAAGCCCTGTACCCTGTTCTCGGAAGGAAGCATAGATAAGATACACGCGACAACCGAAACCTTCGCGCGACGCATTCAGCGGCAGGGGGTGCCACTGCTTGTCAGCGGGAATGCTCAGGTAATCCTCCCCACCGGGAACAGGTTCTTCACCACCGCCTTCCACTGTCAGGCTTCCAGGCAGTACAATTGATTTGTCCTGTGCCGCATCAAACACCGCTTCACCTTTTTCGTTCTTTATCAGCAGATGCTTTTCAGACGTAACGGAAAGTGTCCATACAGGCGGTTTGTTTTCCTCTGTATAGAGTCCGATGTCCATACTGCCTGCCTGTGACGGGTAAAACGCCCACCCGGTGGCAGTTCTCACCATTTGCCCGTCTTCCACAAGATTTGACATGGAGTCTATCAGTTGGGCAAACTGTTCCTCTGTCGGCGTTTTGCCTTTTCTGAAGTATTCCTTCAGTGCATTTCTGTCTTTTCGGTTATTCCGTTCCATAAGCTATCCTATTATGAAATTACCCCCGATTTCGGCTGAATTGATGCCATTGTGGGGAGAAAGTAATTCGATTTCTATTTTCGGAAGCAGTACGCTCCACGGGTAGCTACCTTTAAATACCATATCTTTGGTGCCGATATCTACTTGTGGCAGGCTTTTTCCATTCACTTCCAGAGCGACCAATTTCATCAGGTTTTCATGGTTCACCATCCGGGCATACAATTCCTTGTAGGAAAAAGATTGACAAAGCGAGGGAATTTCTTTATTCCGATACCACGGTACAATATAATTCTGTGCCAACACCACAAGCTGCCGGATTGCCTTACCCTCATCCTGCA
>ENA-UEPG01002307-UEPG01002307.1-human-gut-metagenome-genome-assembly--contig:-NODE-2307-length-12243-cov-3.891337_pt1 | contig 12243 bp, 6 predicted proteins | sample MGYA00242893_ERZ507902 | MGnify/ENA primary metagenome ERZ507902 (study PRJEB26167, sample SAMN06115491) | human gut metagenome | host: Homo sapiens | place: China:Gansu | collected 2015-04-23 | study... | reverse complement strand
CTTAAAAGTGAAGGCATCGAGAAAAGGGACCTTTCCCGAGATGAGTTTTTAAAACACGCTTGGGCATGGACTGAAAAGCACGGGGGGATCATCCTCGAACAATTAAAGCGATTGGGTGCATCCTGCGATTGGGACAGAACCTGTTTTACAATGGACGAAGTCCGTTCTGCCAGCGTGATAAAGGTATTTATCGACCTGTATAACAAAGGACTTATCTATAAAGGAGTCCGGATGGTTAACTGGGACCCGTCGGCCAAAACAGCCGTATCCGATGAAGAAGTTGTTTACAAAGAGGAACACAGTAAATTATATTACCTACGTTACCGTATTGAAGGGACAGAGGACGAATATATCATCATTGCCACGACCCGCCCGGAAACTATCTTGGGTGATAGCGCCGTGTGCGTGAATCCCAATGACGAGCGTTTTCGTCATCTGGCCGGCAAGAAATGTATTGTCCCCTTGGTTAACCGGGTGATCCCGATTATTCAGGACGAATACGTGGATATGGAATTCGGTACCGGAGCATTAAAAATCACCCCGGCACACGACATCAATGACTACGAAATCGGTTATAAACACCATCTTGAAACCATCGATATTTTCAATGACGATGGTACATTAAACGAGAATGCACAGCTTTTCGTGGGTAAAGATCGTTTTGTTGTGCGTCAAGAAATCATCCCTGAACTGGAAAAAGCGGGTAACCTTGTAAAGATAGAAGACTACAATAACAAGGTAGGATATTCCGAGCGGACTAACGTGGTTATCGAACCTAAACTATCCATGCAATGGTTCCTGAAAATGAAGGAACTAGCCAAACCGGCCTTGGATGCCGTGATGAACGACGATATTCTCCTAACCCCGGCCAAATACAAGAACACGTATCGCTATTGGATGGAGAACGTGAAAGATTGGTGTATCAGCCGCCAATTATGGTGGGGTCACCAGATTCCGGTATACTACTTGCCGGATAGCAACGACTATGTGGTTGCCGCAACTCCCACGGAAGCAGTACAACTGGTGAAGGAGAAATTCGGCAAAGACATCCCGGTTGACCAATTACGTCAAGATGAAGATTGTTTGGACACTTGGTTCTCGTCTTGGCTGTGGCCTATCTCCGTGTTCAACGGCATTTTGGAACCGGACAATGAAGATATTAACTATTACTACCCGACAAATGACCTAGTTTCCGGACCTGATATTCTGTTCTTCTGGATGGCAAGAATGATCATGGCCGGTTATGAATATCGCCACGAGAAACCGTTCTCGAACCTGTACCTCACGGGAATCGTTCGAGATAAACTCCATCGCAAGATGTCCAAATCTCTTGGTAACTCTCCGGACCCGATTGACCTGATCAATCAATATGGGGCTGACGGTGTACGGGTTGGTATGTTATTGTGCGCTCCCGCAGGAGGAGACCTTCTCTTTGACGAAAGTCTTCCGGAACAAGGACGTAATTTCACAACTAAGATATGGAATGCATTCCGCCTGGTCAGCAACTGGAAAGTCGCTGATCTAGAACAACCATTGCATTCTAAATTAGCTCTTGAATGGTTTGAACAATACTTGAACAAGTGCAAAGAAACCTTGAACACCCAATTCGAGCAATACCGAATCTCCGAGGCTCTTATGACCGTGTACACCGGATTCCGTGATGAGTTCTCCTCTTGGTTATTGGAAATCATCAAACCGGGATTCGAACAACCGATTGACCAGATCACTTATAATAAGACCATTTACCTCTTCGAGGAAATGTTACAATTACTTCACCCGTTCATGCCGTTCATCACGGAAGAGATCTGGCAGAACTTGAGAGAGCGGAAAGACGGAGAAAGTATCATGGTTTCCGTAATGCCAAGCCCCGGAAAATACGATGACAACTTCTTGAATACCTTTGAGAATATGAAAGAAGTGATCGCTGGAATCCGTACGATTCGCAAGCGAAACAACATTGCCTTCAAAGATGCAATCTCTTTAAGGGTTAAAAGTAACGATCGTTACCCACTACAATTCGAAAGCATCATTTGCAAAATGGGGAATATCCAAGATGTAGAAATGGTGAGTGACACGGTAAAAGGAGCATGGAGCTTTATCTGCGACACGGTGGAATACTTCATCCCTGCAGTCGGAGAAGTCAACACGGAGGAAGTAAGAGCCAAACTACAAGCAGATTTAGCATATGCCCAAGGCTTCCTAGCGTCCGTGATGAAAAAACTCTCCAACGAGAAGTTTGTCAATGGAGCCCCGGCACAAGTTGTCGAGAACGAACGCAAGAAACAAGCTGATGCCGAAGCAAAAATCAAAGCCATAGAACAACAATTAGCAGAGTTAAAATAAATCAACTCAAAACAAACCCAAAAATCTCCGGCAAATTACCATTGACCGGAGATTTTTTATACCCTTTACCCTCCCCCACTTCCCCCCGAAAAATAAATCCCCATCTAAACAAGACTTTACCCCTGCAAGAACACGATTCAGGCAAAATTAATACTAAATATAACTATCCCCCAGTTATAATACTCTTATCATAGATTAATCCCAACATATATATTTACTATTTTTCTTATAATTTTTTCCTATTTTAATAGGAACGGAATGGGAGAGGGATGGGAGCGGAATGGGAGAGGCTTGCATTATGATAACAATTTGACAGCATTTTAATAACAATATTTTACACTAATTTAGAATAAACATTTTTTATTCATCCACAGAACAGTCTCGATCGGGGTAACGAGCATAAAAACAAGAAATCTCTACAATAGAGAATAACAAACCAAAAGTCATACATAAAAAAATACCAGGGAACCGTTCTGCACGCACCTAAAGAAAAGTCCCTGGTATAAGTATGATGAATTATATTCTAAACATTACAATCAAGAATACTTTTTCATTTCAACAATTCCGCCACTTTTTTTCTCAACTCCTTTCCCCGAATATCTTTTGCAATAATCCGATTATGCTCATCCAATAATATTGTATGCGGAATTGTTTTGATAGCATACAAAATTGCGACTTGCGGTACTTGCAATAATTCCGATCCCTGCTTCCAAGGCAATTTGTCTTCAGTTATCGCCTTTTCCCAAGCTACTTTATCAGTATCTAGCGAAACACTAAATACCTCGAATCCTTTCGAATGATACTCCTCGTAAAGTTTCACCAGATTCGGGTTCTCCTTACGACAAGGCGCACACCACGATGCCCAAAAATCCACTAATTTGATTTTTCCAGATATCGAATGAAGTGAAATGGTATCCCCCTCAGGAGTCATTACCGTGAAATTAGGTGCAATGGCTCCCACAGCAACCTGCTCTAAATGCTTAACCTGTTCCCCGATCAATTTTCCATAATACCCGTTTTTTACCTCTTCGGAAAATTTCCCATACAATTCTTGCAAAATTTCCAAAGGTGCATTTTGCATCATACCGGCCAAGATATAAGCAGATACGAAACAATCACCGTTCGCTCGTATCAAATCCAATTGCTTGTCTATGGTCTTTTTGACAAAAGAATTATAGCTATTTTGTAACGACACCATCTGTTCTCGAGATTGAACCGATTGGGCAGCCTTTTCCGTAATTTGCCGTTTTTCAGCGATGCTCCGGTTAATTTCGTCAAATTGTACAAATAAACTTTGGGCTTTACCGCCCTCAATCTTTACACCACCATTTTCATTCATAACCAATGTGTAATCTGCATTTTCCAGCATTAACTGGAACCCGGTCTCCCTATCGGTCATCACTATTAAAGCAAGACAACCAGTCTGAACCTGCCCACTCAATTCAAAAAGCCCGGCTTTCAACTCTGCTTTTCCCAAGGTATCTAACGAATTCGGGTTGGTACGTCCCAACAACCAAACAGTACCATCAGGCATATTAGTCACTTTCCCGGAAATTTTGAATCCGTCTTGCGCATTCCCATTAATCGCCATCACAATTAAAGTTGCGATCAATAACACTACCTGTTTCATTTATTTTACAATTATAGTGAAAACATCATCCAAATCTTTCGAATATCCCTCATTATACACATTCAAGGAAATCACGTAACGTCCTGCTGGAATAGAAGAAATACCCAAAGGTAACTTAAACATTCCATCTCCTCTCACGGTCAAAAATTCCGCTATTGTTTCCGGACTTCCCCCATCAGTAGATTTAATATCTTTAATCTGAATAAAAATTTGTTGTGTCCCATTTACACCTTGGATCTTCGTACTCAACCATGGAATTTGTAATTTAACACGTGTATGATCATCATTATAATCCCATTGATCAACACCATATACACCTATAACAAATTATTCAGGCGAAGCATATCCCCACATGGCATACAGGTTTTGCGCTGCATAAGAATTTACCAGTTCTTCAAATCTTGGATTTAACGTAGAATCCGGCGTTAACACTCGTTTCACCTCCAAAGTATCAGGGTCATATCCAGCATTTTCCGTAGATAAGTATCCCACAGTAATGTCATGGCAAGACATCGCCAAAACACACGCAAACATACTTATCAGCAATATTACATTTTTCATTATGACAAAATTTTAAATTCTTACTTATAATTTCTATTTTGTATCGCACCTAACTTATAAGTGTAATTCAATGCATGAACCACTCCATTCAAAGGTTGTATATTAGGAGAACTCAAGGGTATCATACTTTTTGACGTGAATGAATAGAGAAAAAGATGAGAAGCGCCTCCATCCGGCACAAACATATAATCGTCCGTTTCGGTATAAGCATTCAAATGAACATCGGTTAACGTATAAAGATCCGTTCCTCCAGTCTGTTCTTTATCATAAATATAATATTCCTCATCCCGTGGAGCTACATCCTCTTGAAGCACCTTTCCTTTCATCACGTGCATCAACACGATCTCTTTAGCTTTGTCTTTATCAATTTGTGACACACTTTCCAATCCACAATCGTAAAGATAGCGCAACACGGAATAACTCGGGAACCCCCAAAAAGTAATCTCTGACAAAGTATCCACCTGTCCCTCAAATAATTCTGTCAATCCCGCATGTTCAATCAATTCCTCAGTCAACTCCCAATTATATTTATCTCCTCGTAGATATTCCATAATCGAACAATCGTGATAAGGCGAAGCAATCCCTGTATCCCACACATCCTGCTTTGTCTCACAAGAAGCAAATATCCCTGTAAATAGGAAACTAATCAATAATTTATATATATATTTCATTTTAACTACCTTATTTAAGATTTTACATATACCGATTCCACCACGTATTTTGACGCAATAATGTGTTTCTTCCTCCCAGACGATTGGGATGTACGGCAGTAAATACACATCCATCGATAATATCCTGCAAAGGAATCGTTCTGAAAGCATATGACAATTCCCGACGAACATAGTCTTCCCCGTTTCTAAGTACATCGAAATAACGTTGTTTCTCGAAAACCATCTCTTTCTCTCTCTCCTTGAAAATTGCATATTGTAATTTATTCGAGTAATCCGTATCCGCAAATTCGAAAGCATCATACAATTTCGCATTTGCCCGTTTTCTGATAACATTCAAGTCGGCGATCGCCTCTTCTGTTTTATTTAAACGGACACGACATTCCGCCCGAAGTAAATAAATATCAGCCAAACGCCAATATACTGAATTATAATCAAAATGCTCATATTGTCCCTCATAACCAGTAGCCGTTCTTACCCGCACATCACGAAAAAGATAAGGATACACAAAACCTCCAGTCACATTACGCAATGTATCATGTCCCATAGAATCCAACTTCCAGAAATAAGCCTCCCTACGTAAATCTCCTTTCGGAAACCATTCATTCACAGTTTCATAATTAATTAAATTATTTTGTTCTTGAATCACATCCAAACCTGCCCCTCTCGTCTTTACATCAACCACCCAATAACAATAAGTCAAAGCCCATAACACTACCGCTTTCTTCCCACCAAGACCTTGTTTCCATCTCAAAAATACTCTCCGTAGAATTACCTTTAAACACGTTAGTACTGATTTCCTCCGGGGTACTTACCAATCGGTACAAGCCCGTCGCCTCGCCTATTTCACTACCAATGATAGCCGTACAAGCCTCTTCTGCTTCTTTCCAATATACTGTTTCATCATAATTTTGTTGATCAGGAGTAGCAAACCATTTCCAACCCGCCTTTAAAGCACAAAGATGGGCAAGCAAAGCATTCGCAGCACCTTTGCAAGGAATATTTTTGAACTGAGGAGAATTCCCACCCGAATCTTTAATTTTATCATATCCAGGAAGTAAAGCTACTGCTCTCCGTGCTTCATTAATAGCATAGTCCAATACCTCCGGCCAAGCTGATTTGGGAAATGCAACTTCATAATTCACATCATCTCCAATAATGACACAATCACCCCACGTTTGAATCAAACGCCAATAAGCGATAGCCCGATAAAAATGTCCTTCCCCTTTATAGAAATCTTTCCTTTCTTGAGTCGCATGTATCTGGTCTGAAAACTTTATAACGACATTTGCCGCTCCAATCAATTCATACCAAGGATTCCAATCTTCATATCGGTAATAACTCGCATCCAACTCTTTATATCCACGGCTTGTCTCCGACGCACACGAATCTACATAATTTCCCATCTCTTCATTAGGAGAACCGGTTAAAAAACGAAGTTTTTGTGCACATAATCTCACAGCTGCTTCCATATCATTTTCCGTCTCATAAGCATTTTTAAATGTAGCCGAGTTTTCTGGAGTCATATCTAAAAGGTCTTCACATGACATCAAGCCCCAAAAGCCCAACACCAATATTATAAACGATATTCTCATCCCTTTCAAAATTTAAGTGTTAAACCTAAAGTTAATTTCCGAGCCAACGGATAATTAATCCCATTATCAAACCCAGTAGTGATATTCACTGTTTCCGGATCCAAACCAGAATAATTGTCCCAGGTTAAAAGATTTTCCCCACTAGCAAATATCCGAAATTCCTTCAATCCCACCTTTTTCATCCATTTTTGAGGTAAAGTGTAACCGATTGTAAGCGTTTTTAATTTTAACCAATTCACTTTTTCCACATGACGATCTACCCAACGATAATAATGATAAGTATTTGCAGGATATTGCCAACTCGGATAATCGACATCATTATCTCCAGGCTCGTCCCAAAATTTAGTCCCGCCAATATCCATAATAAACGGCTCTTTACCAATATTCAAATAACTGAGTGGAAGACCATTTATCATGTTCCGCCCCAATTGATAAGCAAAAGACAAGCTCATGTCAAAATTTTTCCAGCGTAGCTCACTCACCAATCCACCACTACAGAAAGGTAATGCACTACCGACATACACCTCATCGTTATAATCAACAATGCCATCCCCATTCACATCTATGTATTTATAATCTCCCGGCGTATAATAGTAAGTAGGACTTGAACCATAAGTATAACTTTTCCACCCTTCACTATTACTATATTCCAATGGTAATTCGTCTTGCTTATTCACGTATCCCTCCGTTTGCAAAGCATAAACTCCATTTAATGGTTTACCGATAATCCATCCGTTTTCATCAAAACCGCTATACGACTTGCGGAAACGGTTCCAGTTTTTCGCCCAATTCGCAGACACTCGCCAGTATAAATCCGGCTTAGAAATAATATCAGCCTTCACTAAAATTTCTAAACCTTCATTAGAGATTGCCGCTGCATTCCGCCATTGTTTAGTGTACATATTAGGAGAAGATAACGGGATCTGCATCAACAAGTCATCCGTGTAACGATAATAGTAATCTAGCACTATACCCAAACGATAGTTAAAAAAATCCAAGTCCAAACCAATATCGTACTGATCCGTATTTTCCCAAGAAAGTTCCTCGTTATACAACCCATCAAAAAAAATCGGAGTCAAAGTACCATTACCCTCGTAAGTTGGACCATTCTCCACTACACCCAAGGCTAAATAAGGATAATCGAAATGCATACCGGAACGCCCCCAGCTAGCACGAATTTTACCGAAAGACAACCACCCTAAATTATCTTTGATGAATGGTTCTTCAGAAAAAGACCACCCTGCCGCTACTGAAGGGAAATTTCCCCAACGATTACCGGCTCCGAACGTAGAACTTCCATCTCGACGATAAGCCAAGGTTAACAAATACCTTTCTCGGTAATTGTATTCAATACGACCAAAATAAGAGACCAATGACTTTTCTTGCATATCCGATTGATAATGCTTGAAAAGCACCGTATTCGTTGTCCCTCCTGATGTCTGTGTCGTATGAGTCGGCAAGCTACCTGGTGCATAATAAATCTTATCACTCGGGGAGTTCTTCGCATATCCACCATTGTACTCCATTTGATCATATTGATAAGAAATCCCCGCCATTAAGGAAAGATTATGTTCTTCACCTATTTTTTTCTTATATGCAATCAAATTTTCATTTAGCACCATTAAATTGATTCCTGTCTCCCCTACACTCTGAGACCAGTTATCTTTATCCAAATAAGAAGGCTGAAAATAATTTCGTCGTGCAATTGAGTAATCCGCAGAAAGAGAAGTTGTAATATTCAATCCTTCCATTACTTCATATCCCAATCTAAAATTTGTCCGTAGACGTACATTTCGATTTGTTTCTTTGGTACCTCTTAAATTTTCAAGAGCAGCCTCCCATGCACTCGACCCCTCTCCCGGCAATAACGTACTCAACTCAAACGGATCTCCGGGCACAGTTTCAATAGAAGGTGCAGAAGACAATGAACCACCAGCATTCGTCCCCCGCTTCCGATTTACCAAAGTCGCATTAAAACGTAAATCAACATTAAAGCGTTTCACGGGAACGACGTTCATTGTAGCATTCAAATCTATCCGTTTATAACCAGTCCCCTTCAAAACACCTCCCTCGTCATAAAAACCTAAACCTAAACCATACTGCATACGTTCGTTTCCCCCGTAAGCTTGAATATTTGCATTTGTGATTTTTGCCGTTTCATAGTACATTGGAAAAAAATTCGTAGCATTGTTGTAAAAAGGATTTAAACTATCTTGTCTCCAACTCCCATTACTCGTACTCGTCGTCGGGAAAGGAGACCAGTTGCCATCCAAACTACCTTTCCGAGTTTCGTAAATTTCTTTCAATGAAGTCGGATATTTGTACGTTTGATCACTCGGATCTAGATAAGCCCTATAATTTGAGTTGCCAATAAGCGCATCTGATTCTCCAAACGCCCAATAGTCACTCCCGGCAAACGGGGTAACTGCGCCCAGCTCTGAGAAATGTTTACCGCAAATACGGCATCTTGATCTTTTTTTCCTTTTTTAGTCGTCACGATTATCACTCCATTTGCCGCACGGGAACCATAAAGAGAAGCTGCTGAAGCATCTTTCAAAATCTGTATCGACTCAATCATATCCGGATTAATATCTGCCAATAAATTCGTTCCCGTCACTGGAGAAGCAAACGAATTTAACGGAACTCCGTCAACAACCCACAACGGATTTGAGAATCGACGCCCCTGCTCAACATTCAGAGAATTATAACCACGAATAACAACGGATGTACCACCTCCTCCCGGAGAACCGGACATCTGCGTAATATCCATCCCGGCAACACGCCCTTGTAACAAACTGGCAATACTAGAAGAAGGGATTCCTTTAAATTCATCCGCTTTGATCACGGAGATTGATCCTGTTGAAGTTCGTTTCGTGGTTGTACCATATGCCACCACCACCGCTTCATCCAATGCCTGAACTTCTTCTTCTAACGTGATCCACAAAGTATCCTTAGCCGTTTTTTCTGTAAATTCTACCGTTTTATTCTTATATCCCACGAAAGAAAATTCCAACACACCTTTCGTTATGGGCAAATCCAAGGCGAACCATCCCTTTTCATTCGTTGCTGTTCCCAAGGATACACCTACAATTTTTACCGTTACTCCCGGCATTGGTTGTTTCTTCGTATCATACACGAAACCTTTTACCCGAACACTCTTCGCTTGCTGTTGCTCTCCTTTCTGCTCCTTGATAATCACTAGATTCCCCTCTATCAAATAAACAAACGAACTCCCTTTAAAACATTGCTCCAAAATCTCTTCTATCGCTACATTCTTCATGTCCAGCGAAACCGTTTTCATCTGCTTCACGGCATCGCTATCATACACGAACGTGTAATCACTATTTTGCCGGATATAGCGGAACACGTCCACGAGAGAAGCATTTTTCATGGAAATATCCATTTTTTTTTGCTGCGAATAGAGGTTTGATGCGCTCAAATGCATCGTACACACAAATAGTAACACAAACCACGTTTTCATAATAATAAACATTCTAGGTAATTTCCTTCGACAGAAATCACTGTTTCTCCATTTTTTTTTCATACTTTTGTTGATAACATTAAACAATATCTCCATTGCCTTGGAGGTTGATATTTAATAAAAAGCGGAAGGTATGCCCGTACTTTCTGCTTTTTTATTCTTCCACGGTTATGATTCGACCATTGATTTTAAATTTCACCCGCCCGGTTTTCTCTATTTTCGACAACACGGTCGCTATGTTATCATAGCGTTCAATCTCCAACGAAAAATGGGCCTCTTTAGCCGACTCGCTGGCAAAGAACACCTCTACATCATACCATCGTGCCAATTTATCCATAATGTTCTCCAACGAGGCCTCCGAAAAATAACACACCCCCTCGATCCAACACACCACTTCTGTCGCATCTACATCACGAACGACGAACTGTCCATCTCCCGCAACCACTTGCTGATTGGGAGACATGATATAATGACGTTGCCCATCCGACACGTTTACACGTCCCTCCACCAATGTCGTTGTGATTGCTTGATCACCCGGGTAAGCTTCCACGTTAAAAAATGTCCCCAACACTTCGACGGATACCCCTTTCGTTTTCACGATAAAAGGTTGTCGTTCATTTTTTGCCACCAGGAAACATACCTCCCCTTCCATCTCCACCTCCCGACGTTCACTGGTAAACTGCACCGGATAGACCAGCTTGGATTCAGAATTCATCCATACTCGTGTACCATCCGCCAGTAACAACTCGTATTCCCCTCCTCGGGGAACGACCAGCGTATTATATTTCACAGGGGCAGAAACGGGTAGCGAATCTCCCAACTCGTATCTTAACCCACTCTCCGAAGCCATAATACTTGTCCCCTCACATGCAATAACCACATGACGTGTCGTATCTGTAATATCCACAGAACTTCCATCATCCAGAATCAGTTTAGCCTTATATTCCTTCACGTTATTCTCCACGGACCGAGCGATCTGCACGGGAGTTTTCGTTTCTTGAAGTTGTAAAACTCCGAATATTGCACACACGCCAACCACCACAATCGCAGCAGAATACCTCCACCAACGTATTGAACGTTTACGAGAGAATTTTTGCTGGAACATATTCCATTCCCCTGTCATATTTAACTTGCACCCCTGTCGGATATCTTCTCTTAGCCTCCCCTCGATACGGGTCACTTCTTCCCGGTGTCTCGCAGACAATTCCACCCACGCATCCAACTCATCAGCTTCTTCTTCCGAAATCGTACCGGATACTTTTCGGGCTATCAACCGGGCTATTTTATACCGTTCTGTCAATCGATTCATAAACCATCGCTTTATTTTGCCCCTATAACAACTGACTTTTTAAAGTGGGTGAATAAAATCACAAAAAAATTATACATTTGTGCATATAAAAACACGTGCGATGGATAAAATGTTGATAAACAACAACAATTTTAAATTTTTCTTCCAAGAATATTTTGAACCTGTATTTCAATTTGCTCGAAAATACACGGGAAATGATGCCATTGCCCGAGATCTCACACAGGATGCATTTATCAAATTATACGAGAGACGCAAAGATTTCGATGTCATGGAAAAAGCAAAATCTTTCCTCTACACGGCGACTCGTAATCTTTGCTTGAATCATTTGAAACATAAAAAAATTGAACATCAGTATTTTCAATCGATAAAAATCGAAGACGAGGAAGCAGAAGAACTATTTTACTTAGAAGAAGTCACCTACCAGGAGACCCTCCGCATTTTACGGGCTGCCATTGCACAGCTTCCCCCTCAAACCCGGGAAGTCATCCTTGTCAGCCTAGATGGCAAAAACAATAACGAAATTGCAGAAACTCTTGATATCTCCATCAACACAGTTAAAACTCTAAAGAAAAATGCGTACAAATTTCTACGAGAAAGTTCTCTTCCGTACGAATCCATTCCGCAAACACTCGCAGATCCGCACGTGTTGCAGTATC
>ENA-UEPG01002298-UEPG01002298.1-human-gut-metagenome-genome-assembly--contig:-NODE-2298-length-12302-cov-3.219877_pt1 | contig 12302 bp, 8 predicted proteins | sample MGYA00242893_ERZ507902 | MGnify/ENA primary metagenome ERZ507902 (study PRJEB26167, sample SAMN06115491) | human gut metagenome | host: Homo sapiens | place: China:Gansu | collected 2015-04-23 | study... | reverse complement strand
GCGACAGCAACCCTGCAAACCCTTCGCTCGCCAAAACAAGAACGAACAAAACGGCTTTGGTATCTGCTATCATTTTGCTATCAAACAGGAAATGAGGTTGTCAAAAAGTGAGTGTTTTCAAGGCTTTTCAGCCCATCATATTCACTTTTTTCTCATTCCCACTCGATGGTTGCGGGGGGTTTGGAGGTGATATCGTAGACAATGCGGTTGATATGGGGCACCTCATTGACAATGCGGACGGAGACCCGGTCCAGCACCTCATAGGGGATACGGGTCCAGTCGGCGGTCATGAAGTCTGTGGTGGTGACAGAGCGGAGAGCCAGAGTGTAGTCATAGGTCCGGCCGTCACCCATAACGCCCACGGAACGCCTGTTGGTGAGCACCGCGAAATACTGGTTCATGGTGCCCTCCAGATGGGCCTTGGCGATCTCGTCCCGGAAAATAAAGTCCGCAAGGCGCAGTGTATCCAGCTTTTCCTTGGTGATCTCGCCGATGACGCGGATGGCAAGTCCCGGACCGGGGCACGGCTGGCGCATGACCAGATACTCCGGCAGGCCGAGTTCCCGGCCCAGTTGACGCACCTCGTCCTTGAACAGCAGGCGCAGGGGCTCGATGATCTCCTTGAAATCCACATAGTCGGGCAGGCCGCCCACATTGTGGTGGCTCTTGATGACGGCGGCGGCGCCCGCGCCGGACTCGATCACATCGGGATAGATGGTGCCCTGTGCCAGATAGTCCACTGCGCCGATCTTTTTCGCCTCTTCCTCAAAGACACGGATGAATTCTTCCCCGATGATCTTGCGCTTGCGCTCCGGATCGGACTCGCCCGCCAGCTTTGTCAAAAAACGCTCCTCTGCATCGACACGGACAAAATTCATTGACCACTTTGCGAAAGCCGCCTCGACCTCGTTGCCCTCATTCAGCCGCATCAGGCCGTGATCCACAAAGACACAGGTGAGCTGGTCTCCGATCGCCTCGGCCAGAAGCGCCGCGCACACAGAGCTGTCCACGCCTCCGCTGAGCGCCAGGAGGACCCTGCCTTGTCCCACCTGTTCCCGGATCTGACCGATCGCGGTGTTCTTGTAGTCCGCCATGCTCCAGGTACCGCGGGCCCCACATACCTCATACAGGAAGTTATGGAGCATCCGCGTGCCGTATTCCGTATGGCTGACCTCCGGATGAAACTGAACGCCGTAAAACCTCCGTACCTCGTCCGCGATTGCCACATGGGCGCAGGCGGCGGAATGGGCCGTCAGCCGGAATCCGGCCGGAACGCGCGCCATATAGTCGCCATGGCTCATCCAGGAGACGCTCTTCTCCGGGAGCCCCTGAAAAATGGGACAGGACCGGTCATACCACGTTACGGTTTTCCCGTACTCTCTGGCGGAATCCTCCTGCGCAGGCGTCACCTGGCCGCCCAGCACTTGGGCCAGCAGCTGACAGCCGTAGCAGATGCCAAGGACCGGGATCCCCAGTTCAAAGATCGCCGGATCCACCTGGGGAGATCCCGCTTCATATACGCTGTTCGGACCCCCGGTAAAGATGATCCCGATGGGGGAAAACGAGCGGATCTCCTCCAGCGGCATGGTGTATGGGTGGACCTCGCAGTAGACGTGACATTCGCGCACCCGCCGGGCGATCAGCTGATTGTACTGACCGCCGAAATCCAGGATCAATATGCGTTCCATTTGGTATCCTCCTTGTCAATCCATGTCATCCAATTCGCCCGAAGTCTTCTCAAGGCCGGGATATGCCTTGCGGGAGCTGCGTGGGCACCGCAGCAAACCGCCTCGTGAAGCACCCTCTGCTCAGACTGCCAAAAGCGATTACGTTCCATCCTCTGACCGCTCCAGCCGCTCCCGGCCACGACACAGTCTCTCATAGGTTTCCCTCCTTGGCCTGGATCCTTTGCCGGATTTTTCGTTCAAACCGGTCCTTATCGCCCCGTCTCGGGATCGCAGTGGGGTATGCGCCCCCAAAGCAGGCGGTGCAGAAGCCCTCGCACCCATCCGCGATCTGCAGCAGGTGCTCCACGCTGAGATAGCCCAGGGAATCTACGCCGATGATTTCAGCGATCTCCTCCACCGTGTGGTGGTTTGCGATCAGATGTTCCGCATCGTCAATGTCCGTGCCATAGTAGCAGGGGGCCACGAACGGCGGCGCGCTGACCCTCATGTGGATCTCTCTGGCCCCGGCCCTGCGCAGCAGATCAATCACGCCCCGGCAGGTGGTGCCCCGGACGATGGAATCGTCGATCAGCACGATACGCTTGCCCTCCACCAGCGCGCGGATGGGGTTGAGCTTGATGTTGACGCCCACCTCCCGCAGCTCCTGGGTGGGAGAGATAAAGGTGCGCCCAATATACTTATTTTTGGTAAAGCCGATCCCATAGGGGATCCCGGACGCCCTGGCATATCCCAGGGCGGCGTCCAGTCCGGAGTCCGGGACGCCGATGACCACGTCGGCCTCCACAGGGTGCTCGGCGGCAAGGAAAGCCCCGGCCCGCTGCCGTGCGGAGCTCACCGCGGCGCCGTCGATCACCGAGTCCGGCCTTGCAAAGTAAACGAACTCAAAGACACACAGATGCCTGCCGGCCGTCCCGCAGCGGCGGGTATCACATTTCACGCCGTCATAGCTGACGGTGACGATCTCGCCGGGGCGGATGTCCCGGACGAACCGGGCTCCGACGGCATCCAGCGCACAGCTTTCCGAGGCAAAGACCGTTTTCCCGTCTGCTGTCTCTCCCATACAGAGGGGGCGGAAGCCGTGGGGATCCCGGGCGGCGATCAGCTTGGTGGGCGAGGAGATCACCAGAGAATAGGCCCCCTCGATCCTGCCCATGGCGGCATAAACCGCCTCCTCGATGGACGGGGTTCGGAGCCGCTCTTGCACGATGATATAGGCGATCACTTCGCTGTCGGTGGTGGTGTGGAAGATGGAGCCGCTCTGCTCCAGCCGGTTTCTCAGCTCATAGGAATTGGTCAGATTCCCGTTGTGGGCCAGGGCCATCCGGCCTTTATGGTGATTGATGATGATGGGCTGAGCGTTGCGCTTGCGGTCGGAGCCGGTGGTAGCATAGCGGACGTGTCCCACGACGATGTTGCCGGTCCCCAGCTGTTTGATGCGCTTCTTTGGGAAAACCTCGTTGACCAGCCCCTCGTCGCAATAGGCGGTAAACACCCCGTCATCATTGACCGCGATCCCCGCGCTCTCCTGCCCCCTGTGCTGGAGGGCAAACAGCCCGTAATAGGCCAGAGAGGCCACATCGGAAGTTGCTCTGGAAAAAACGCCAAAGACACCACACTCTTCCCGAATGTGGTGTTCCTTGGGAACGGGCTGTTTAATTTGTTCCATGTTCCACAAGCCTCTTCATGATCTCGGCGTATGCCTCCTCCACGCCGCCCAGGTCCCGGCGGAAGCGGTCCTTGTCCAGCTTTTCCCCGGTTGCGGAGTCCCACAGGCGGCAGGTATCGGGGCTGATCTCGTCCGCCAGAATGATCCTGCCATCCGAGGTCCTGCCAAACTCCAGCTTGAAGTCTGCCAGCGTCACGCCGCACTCGGCCCAAAAGCGCTGTAAAATGCGGTCAATCTTCAGCGCATAGCCCTTGATGGTCTCGATTTCAGCGGGGGTAGCCAGCTTCAGGGCCAGCGCGTGGCTGGTGTTGAGCAGAGGATCCCCCAGCGCGTCGTTTTTATAGGAGAACTCGAGAACGGGCTCGTCAAACACCAGCCCCTCCGCGACACCGTACCGCTTGGAGAAGGAGCCGGCGGCGATGTTGCGGACGATGACCTCCAGAGGGACGATGGACACCTTTTTGACCAGGGTCTCCCGCTCGCTCAGCTCCCGGACAAAGTGGGTTGGGATGCCGTTTTTCTCCAGCATCTGCATCAGGAGATTGCTCATCCGGTTGTTGATGACGCCCTTGCCCGCGATGGTCCCCTTTTTCAGTCCGTTGAAGGCGGTGGCGTCATCCTTGTAGTCCACGATATAGAGCTCCGGATCATCCGTTCCATAGACCTTTTTGGCCTTGCCCTCGTAGATTTGTTTCAACTTTTGCATCAATATTGTCCTCCCTTGTTATTTTCCACTGTCACCGTAGTTTGCAAGCACCCGGGCGGAGGGATCGTTCACATCACAGCCCTTCCACGCCTTGTTGGGCATCCAGAAGTCCACGACCATCCGGCTCTGGCCGGGGTAATATGCTTCAAAGATCTCGCGATACAACAGGGACTCCTTGGTGAAGGGACGGGCGTGGGTGTACGCCAGACGCTTCTCCGCAAATTCCTCGTCGGTATAGCGGCTCTCCGCATAGTCTTTCAGGTAATCCACCATGGAATGGCCTACCGCGTCGGAAAACGCGGCCTTTTCCCGGTAGAGGATGCTACGGGGCAGATAGTCCCCCTCAAAGGCGCGGCGAAGCAGGTATTTCCCCTTTCCGTACTTGTTCAGCTTCCGCTCCGGATCGATGCTCATCACATACTCCACAAAGTCCAGGTCGCCGAAGGGCACGCGGGCCTCCAGGGAGTTGACGGAGACACAGCGGTCGGCCCGGAGCACATCGTACATGTGCAGCTCCCGGACACGTTTGACCGCTTCCCTCTGGAACTCCGCCGCCGACGGGGCAAAGTCGGTGTATTTATAGCCGAACAGCTCGTCGCTGATCTCACCGGTCAGCAGGACCCGAATATCCGTTTGCTCGTGGATCGCCTTACAGACCAAGTACATCCCCATGCTGGCCCGGATGGTGGTGATGTCGTAGGTGCCCAGCAGCGCGACCACCGTCTCCAGCGAATCCAGCACCTCCTCCGGCGTCATATAGACCTCTGTGTGCTCGCTTCCAATGTAGTCCGCCGCTTCTCTGGCATATTTCAAATCAATGGCATCCTCACTCATACCGATGGCAAAGGTGCGGATCGGCTTGTCAGCGTATTTCTGCGCCACCGCGCACACCAGCGAGGAGTCCAGCCCCCCGCTGAGGAGGAACCCAACCTTGGCATCGGACACCAGCCGCTTTCGGATGCCTGCGATCAGCTTTTCCCGGATGGTCCCGCACACGGTCTCCAGATCATCCCGGCACACCTCCCTGACGGCGGTGATGTCCCGGTAGCAGACGAATTTCCCGTCCTTGTAATAATGGCCTGGAGGGAAGGGCATGATCCGGTCACAGATCTCCACAAGGTTTTTGGGCTCGCTGGCAAAGACGATCGCACCAGCGGGATCATAGCCGTAGTAGAGCGGGCGGATCCCGATGGGATCCCGGGCCGCAAGATAGCTGCCGGTGCGGCCGTCGTACAGGATCAGCGCAAATTCCGCGTCCAGCATCCGGAACATATCCGTGCCGTACTCTTGATACAGCGGGAGCAGGATCTCACAGTCAGACCCGCTTTGGAACGCATAGCCCTTTTCCTGAAGCGCCTGCTTCATCGGCTCAAAGCCGTAGATCTCACCGTTGCAGACCACATAGCTGCCATCCAGCGCAAAGGGCTGCATCCCCTCCGGCTGCAATCCCATGATGGCCAGCCGGTGAAACCCCAGCAGCCCTTTTCCCGTATCCACGATCCGGCTGTCATCGGGACCGCGGGAAAGGGTCTTGTCAAACCCTTTCCTGAACTGCTCATAGTCGGCGGCTTCCGAACAGTAGCCCATAATGGAACACATAGTATCAACCTCCCAAACATCATCAGCATGCAACAGGGCAAGTGCTGTTCTCGCGGTGCCACCTGTATTTGTTCTCGTTTACGAGCCTCAGGGCAAGGCTCTTCCGCATCACGGGCGGTGTTCCGGCTCACCTACTCAGATCCCTCTTTTCAGTTCGCAGCTCGAAAAGTGTTATTCCCGCAAGCTCTGCCGCGCGGATCTCAGCATCCCGCGCTCTCTGTGGGTGAGTTCTTGCCGTACTTCTCTTTTCTCAAACGCTTTTATGCTTTTCCGAATGTCTGTCTCAGGCGGCCGGGAAAATCGGACCTTCCCGTTTTACCCCGTACCCGGTCACTTGACGCTGAAGAGCAGATCGCCATAGGTGGGGAACGGCCAGCAGCTTTCAGCGGTCAGGATCTCCGCTTCGTCGGCCGCGGCCCGCAGCTCGGTCATCCGGGACAGCAGCTCATCCCGGATGAAATCAGCCTCCTCGGTCACATCGGACAGGGTTTTGAGCCTGGCGGTCACACTGTCCAGCGCATCCACTCTTGTGTCGATGCGCTCGGTCACCGCCGCCAGCTTTTTGACCAGCTTCGTTTCGTAGCCGCAGCTGATCCCGGCATCCAGTGCCTTCTTGCCGGCGGCATCCCGGGCCACGTCCGCAGCATAGCGCGCAACGGCGGGCAGGATCTGCTTCCGTGCCATGTCGCTCATGGTCTGGGCTTCGATGCACACCGTTTTGCAGTAGTTCTCCAGCATGATCTCATACCGGGAGCGCAGCTCCGTCTCGGTATAGACCTTGTGGGCCGTCAGCATCTCGATGTTCTTCTTTTTCAAAAGCTCCGGGATCGCATCCGGTGTGGTGCGCAGGTTGAGCAGGCCCCGCTCCTCCACAGCCTCCCGGATCCATGCGTCATCGTAGCCGTTCCCATTGAAAATGATCCGCTTATGGGCCTTGATGGTGCGCTTGATCAGCTCATGCAGGGCGGTGTTGAAGTCCTCCGCGCGCTCCAGTTCATCCGCGTAGAGCTTCAGCGACTGGGCCACCGCGGCGTTGAGCATGATGTTGGCACAGGCGATGGAGTTGGAGGACCCCAGCATACGGAACTCAAATTTATTGCCGGTAAAGGCGAAGGGAGAGGTGCGGTTGCGGTCCGTGGTATCCCGGAGAAAGCGAGGGAGCACATCCACCCCCAGCTTCATCTTCTTCTTTTCCACACCGGCATAGGCGGAATCGGTCTCGATGGCGTCCAGAACGGCGGTCAGCTCATCCCCCAGGAAGATCGAGATCACGGCGGGAGGCGCTTCGTTGGCGCCCAGCCGGTGGTCGTTTCCGGCCGTTGCAACAGAGGCCCTCAGCAGCCCCTGATAGTCGTCCACCGCCTGGATCACTGCCGCCAGGAACAGCAGGAACTGGGCGTTTTCATGGGGCGTCTCGCCGGGAGAGAGCAGGTTCACGCCCGTGTCGGTGGAGAGGGACCAGTTGTTGTGCTTGCCGCTGCCGTTGACCCCGGCAAAGGGCTTTTCGTGGAGCAGGCACACCATGCCATGCCTGGCCGCTACCCGCTGCATGATCTCCATGGTCAGCTGGTTCTGGTCCGTGGCCAGATTGGTGGTGGTGTAAATGGGGGCAAGCTCATGCTGGGCGGGCGCTACCTCGTTGTGCTCCGTCTTGGCCAGGATCCCCAGCTTCCATAATTCGGTGTTCAGCTCCTCCATGAAGGCGGCCACCCGGGGCTTGATGGAGCCGAAGTAATGGTCGTCCAGCTCCTGCCCCTTGGGGGGCTTGGCGCCGAACAGAGTTCTGCCCGTATAGATCAGGTCCCTGCGCTTTTCATACAGCGCCTTGTCAATCAGAAAATATTCCTGCTCCGGTCCGACAGAGGGGGTCACATGCCTGATCTCATCGCTGCCGAACAGCTTCAGGATGCGAAGGGCCTGCCGGTTCAGCGCCTCCATGCTGCGCAGGAGGGGCGTTTTCTTATCCAGCGCCTCTCCGCCATAGGAGCAGAAGGCGGTGGGGATGCAGAGGGTCTTTCCCTTGATAAAGGCATAGCTGGTGGGGTCCCATGCGGTGTAGCCCCGGGCCTCAAAGGTGGCCCGCAGACCGCCGGAGGGGAAGGATGAGGCGTCCGGCTCGCCACGGATCAGTTCCTTGCCGGAGAATTCCATGAGCACCCTGCCATCCGGCGCCGGGGTGATGAAGCTGTCGTGCTTTTCCGCGGTGATCCCCGTCAGAGGCTGGAACCAGTGTGTGAAATGTGTCGCTCCATTCTCGACTGCCCAGTCCTTCATGGCGTCAGCGACCGCATTGGCCACGGACAGATCCAGCCTGGTTCCTTTTTGAATGGTGCGCTTCAGAGAGTGGTACACATCCCAGGACAGGCGGGCTTTCATCACACGGCTGTCAAAGACCATGCTTCCGAAAATTTCTGGTACAGTCGTCATAGTGGGTCTTCCTTTCAAAAAAATAAAAAGAGACGCTGGCGTCATAAGAGGTACTGCCTCTGAGACGCCAATGTCTCTCAACACTGCAAATATACATCCGGCGGCCGGAAAAGTCAATTGTCAATTTGTTGAAAGTGGATTTTCCTGGGTGATGATTTTTTGGCAGATTGCAGGCTTGTAAAACGGAGGATTTTCTCGTATTCTAACCGTAAAATCAGGATATTCCGCAAAAATGCGGGCTTTATCTTCCATTTTCTTTGCTTTGTCCGCCGTTTTTCACAGGGCGGTCCCGGCAGAAAAGGCGCGGTTTGAGTTGAAACACCTTCGTTTGGAATGACAGAAAGCGGGTGAGAACGTGAAGTATACGCCGGAAGAAGTGATACAGTTCGTTCAGGAGGAGGACATCAAGTTTATTCGGCTGGCCTTTTGCAACGTCTATGGAAAGCAGCACAATGTGGCCATCATGCCCAGCGAGCTCAAACGCGCCTTCGCATACGGGATCGCCTTTGACGCCTCGGCGGTGGATGGCTTCGGCGGCGAGATCCGCTCCGACCTTCTGCTTCACCCGGACCCCTCTACCCTGATCCAGCTCCCCTGGAGGCCGGAGCAGGGCAAGGCGGTCCGGATGTTCTGCGATATTTCCTATCCGGACGGCAGGCCCTTTGAGCGGGATACCCGGAATATTTTGAAAAAAGCGGTGGCAGATGCCAGCGCCCTGGGTTGCCAGTTTGCATTTGGCGCTGAGATGGAGTTCTACCTGTTTCGGGTCGATGAATATGGAGATACTACAAAGATCCCCTATGACCGGGCGGGCTATATGGATATCGCGCCGGATGACAAGGGGGAAACGATCCGCCGGGAGATCTGCCTCATGCTGGAACAGATGGGGATCCAGCCCGAGAGCTCCCACCACGAGAGCGGCCCGGGCCAGAATGAGATCGATTTCCGGTACTCAGATCCCCTCACAGCCGCCGACCACGCCATCACCTTCCACACAGTCGTCCGCACCGTGGCCGCCCAGAACGGGCTCTGCGCCAACTTTTCCCCAAAGCCGCTGCCGGACTGGGATGGAAACGGGATGCACATCAATATCTCGGCCCAGTGTGATGAGGCCGCCCAGCCGCTGCCCAGTGTGATCGCGGGGATCTTGGAGAACATCCGGGACATGACGCTGTTTTTGAATCCCTGTGAGGAATCCTACCGCCGTCTTGGCCACGACAAGGCCCCCCAGTATGTGACGTGGTCAGCGGAAAACCGCTCCCAGCTGATCCGCATTCCGGCGGCCGTGGGAGAATACCGTCGGGCCGAGCTGCGCTCCGCCGATCCGACAGCCAATCCATACATCGCCTATGCGCTTTTGATCTATGCCGGGATGTATGGGCTCGAGCATGAGCTGCAGCTGCCTCCCGCTTCTGACTTCAATGTTTATACCGCGCCCGCCGAGGTGCTGGAAGGGCTGAAGAAGCTGCCTGGCTCTCTGTATGAAGCCGCCGCTCTGGCCGGAGCAAGCGCATTCATCAATGAACATCTCCCGGAAACTGTGATCTCTGCCTATCGTCATCGATGAACAACCTGCCATGACAAGGCGAAAGGAGGAGCGCTCATGGTCTTTCAGGAACGGACATACAGCGTACTGATCGTCACGGCTTCGGACAGCTTTACTGCGAAGATCATGCCTTTGCTCCCTGTGACGGACTACTGGCCGGTGACAACGGTACACAGCATTGGAGAAGCGCACCGCAAAATCGCGGAAACAGCGTTTGACATCGTGCTGATCAACGCCCCGCTGCCGGATGATTTTGGGATGCGCCTGGCCGTGGACATCTGCACCAGCAGCGGCGCAGGGGTCCTCCTTCTGGTCCGGAACGATCAGTTTGACGATATTTACGCAAAGGTGGTCAGCTACGGCGTGCTTACGCTGTCCAAGCCCACGAATATGCAGATGGTGGCGCAGAATCTGCGGATCCTCTGCGCCACTCGGGAGCGGATGCGTCAGATGGAGGCAAAACAGGCCACAGTCGAGGAAAAAATCGAGGAGATCCGACTGGTCAACCGCGCCAAGTGGCTGCTGATCGAGTGCCTCGGCATGACTGAACCGGAGGCCCACCGCTATATCGAAAAGCAGTCCATGGATCAGCGCCTATCCAAGCGGGAGGTTGCGGAATCTGTGATCAAAACTTATAAATAGCACAAAGATTCCTCACACAACAAAACTTAGAAATATGAAAACTCAGGATGACAAATAGCTGTCAGCCGCGCTACAATACCAGCGGTTGAACAAAGGCGTTCACCAAGGGACTTCTGTCCCCTGGTGAGCGCCTTTTTCTTTTTTGAATTTTTTGTGGGAGGGCGGCACATGACAAAGTATATTTTCGTGACAGGCGGCGTTGTTTCCGGACTGGGAAAGGGCATCACCGCGGCCTCTTTGGGCCGGCTGCTGAAGGCGCGGGGGCTGAAGGTCGCGGCGCAGAAGCTGGACCCATATATCAACGTTGATCCCGGTACCATGAGTCCTTATCAGCACGGTGAGGTCTATGTCACCGAGGATGGGGCCGAGACGGATCTGGATTTGGGACACTATGAGCGTTTTATTGACGAGGATCTAAACCAGTACTCCAACCTCACCACAGGAAAAGTCTACTCCAACGTCATCTCCAAGGAGCGCCGGGGCGAGTATCTGGGGACCACCGTGCAGACCATCCCCCACATCACTGACGAGATCAAACGCTTCATCTACAATGTCGGCAGTAAAGCAGAAGCTGATGTCGTGATCACCGAGATCGGCGGGACCATCGGTGATATAGAGAGCCAGCCCTTTATCGAGGCCATCCGTCAGGTCGGACATGAAGCAGGCCCGGGCAACGCCCTGTTTATCCATGTCACGCTGGTCCCCTATCTGAAGGCGTCCGGCGAACACAAATCCAAGCCCACCCAGCATTCGGTGAAGGAGCTGCAAGGGCTGGGGATCGCCCCGGACATCATCGTTCTGCGCTGTGACGAGCCAATCACCGATCCGGGCATCTTCCGCAAAATCGCTGACTTCTGCAACGTGAAGCCGGACTGCGTCATTGAGAATTTGACCCTTCCCGTTCTCTATGAGGCGCCGCTCTATTTGGAGCAGGCAAATCTGTCCGCGGTGGTCTGCCGGGAGCTGCGTCTGTCGACACCGGAGCCGGATCTGAGTGAGTGGCGGGCTATGGTCTCTGCCATCAAGCGCCGAAACCGTGCTGTGACCATCGGTCTTGTGGGGAAATATGTGCAGCTCCACGACGCCTATCTCTCCGTTGCGGAGGCCCTGCGTCATGCCGGGTTCGCCCTTGGCGCCGTGGTGGACATCCGGTGGATCGACTCGGAAACAGTTACGCCGGAAACAAAAGATGCCTGCCTCTCCTCGCTCGACGGTATTCTTGTCCCGGGCGGCTTCGGCGACCGCGGCATTGAGGGAATGATCCTGGCGGCCCAGTACGCCCGGGAGCACCACACACCCTACCTGGGCATTTGCCTCGGAATGCAGATCGCCGCCATCGAATTCGCCCGCCATGTGCTCGGTATCACGGACGCCAATTCGGGCGAATTTGACCCGGAATGTCCGCATAAGGTCATCGACTTTATGCCTGGTCAGAGCGAGGCAATCAACAAAGGCGGCACCCTCCGTCTGGGCAGCTACCCCTGTGTGGTCGCCGCTGGAACGACGATGGCGCGGTGTTATGGGAGTCCTCAGATCCGGGAGCGCCACCGCCATCGCTATGAGTTCAATAATGACTACCGGGATGCCCTGCGCGCGGCGGGCCTGACCATGAGCGGCCTTTCCCCTGATGGTCAGTTGGTGGAGGCCGTGGAACTGAGCGACAGACCCTTCTATGTGGGCGTGCAGTATCACCCCGAGTTCAAGAGCCGTCCCAACCGCCCTCATCCGCTTTTTCAGGGATTCATTGCAGCCGCATTGGAGGGACAGAACTAATCCGCTTGGGGGTACAGCAAAGAATACCGCAGCTTTGCCGCCCCTGAACATTGAAATACTGGGGGAACCCACAAAGAAAGACACGCTTTTCAGCGTGCCTTTCTTTGTGTAAAGACCGGTCAAAATCGATATTTTCTCCACCATTGAAAAATGGGTGAGTCCTATAAGGACTCACCCATCAGCTTGTCAAAAAACCCCGCCGGTGGCGAGGTTTTTCTGGTATAATAGAGAAAAGGGGGATTGAATATGGAGAAC
>ENA-UEPG01002290-UEPG01002290.1-human-gut-metagenome-genome-assembly--contig:-NODE-2290-length-12346-cov-6.791263_pt1 | contig 12346 bp, 8 predicted proteins | sample MGYA00242893_ERZ507902 | MGnify/ENA primary metagenome ERZ507902 (study PRJEB26167, sample SAMN06115491) | human gut metagenome | host: Homo sapiens | place: China:Gansu | collected 2015-04-23 | study... | reverse complement strand
GTATATATGAAAAACGACAAAGAAATCATTCAGCTTCCCGGATACAAAGTAAATGCGATTGATACTATTGCAGCAGGCGACACGTTCTGTGGGGCATTGGCTGTAATTTGTGCCCAAAGGGAAATAGACCGGGATGCATTGAGTTTTGCGAATGCCGCGGCAGCTATCGCTGTTACACGTTCCGGTGCCCAACCGTCTATTCCTACATTGACCGAGGTTAATGCCTTTATTCATCCACAAATTAACTTCTAAATTTAAATAATTATGAAAAAGTATCTCATTTTATTATTCTCTTTTCTACTACTAGCGTGTGGAAAGGCTAAGAATTCTGACATTCCCATCGTCAACTTGATTCTGGATACAGATATGGGACCTGATTACGATGACGTTGGTGCAATGACTCTGATGTACGCTCTCGCAGATAGTGGACAAGTCAATATTCTGGCAACCTTATCTTCCAACAAAGATGAGCAGGTAATTCCATGTATTGAAGTAATCAATGAATATTTCAAGCGCCCGAATATGCCTGTAGGTGCACCTAAGAACATTGCTCCATCTCTCACTACCTGGCATAAAGAAAACAAATGGACAGATTATCTACCCAGTCATTTCAAACATAAGACTCACAAAACATCGGATGCGCCGGATGCAGTCCAAGTTTACCGACAAATACTCAGCCAGCAACAAGACACAAGCGTTACTATTTGTACCATCGGATTTTTCAGTAACTTGAAATATTTACTAGAATCCCAGCCAGATCAATACAGTCCGTTAAATGGGACAGAACTAGTCAGACAGAAAGTAAAATTGTTAGTATCTATGGCAGGAGAATTTCCTACTGGAGGAGGCGAATTTAACATAAAATGTGACGCTCCCGCAGCTAAGAAAGTAGTAGAAACATGGCCTGGCAGAATCATCTTCAGTGGCTTTGAAATCGGGAAAGATATTCTTACCGGAAAAGAAGTAGCACAAATGAGCGTTAAAAACAGTCCGATAAAAGACGCATATCAAATATCTCTATCCCAAGATAACCCAGAAGGACGTAATAGCTGGGACCAAACCGCTGTATTAGTTGCTATCAAAGGATATAAGCCATACTTTAAAATTAAATTAGGGACTATCCAGATTAACGATACAACAGGAGCTAATCAATGGATTGATGACACAGCCGGTAAACACGCCTATCTGATAAAAGAAATGCCGGAACCTGAAATTGCCGCTATTATTGAGAACTATATGAAACATCAACCTCTAAAAAAATAAAAGTATGTATATAGTAGACAATTATCTATTAGCAATCATATTCTGCTTCATTACTATGCTCTGCTGGGGATCCTGGGGGAACACCCAAAAACTAGCATCAAAAACCTGGAGATATGAATATTTTTATTGGGACTATGTATTTGGTATCGTACTTTGCGCATTATTTTTCGCTTTCACCCTGGGGAGCCATGGCGAAAATGGACGTAGCTTCCTGACAGATCTGGAACAAGCAGATTTCTCAAGTATAGGAAGCGCATTACTCGGAGGAATTATTTTTAATGCATCCAACATTCTGCTATCTGCTGCAATTGCTGTATGTGGTATGTCGGTTGCTTTCCCCGTAGGTGTTGGACTTGCTTTAGTTTTGGGGGTCATTATAAATTATATCGGGGAAGCTAAAGGAAACCCTATATTCATTTTTATAGGTGTCTTTCTCATAACCATTGCCATTATACTCAATGGAATAGCATATAAAAAGGCATCTGTAGACAATAAAAAAGTATCAGCCAAAGGACTAACATTAGCTATCTCCGCAGGTTTTATTATGGCATTCTTTTATCGGTTCGTTGCAGCTTCCATTGACCTGACAAGTTTTGAGCATCCTGCAGTCGGAAAGATGACACCCTACACAGCTGTTTTTATATTTTCATTAGGAATTCTTGCCAGTAATTTCCTCTTCAACACTATCGCAATGAAGCATCCGGTAGAAGGAAAAGCAATTCCCATATCCGGGTACTTCAAAGGCAGAGCAATTACCCATTTAGTGGGCCTGCTAGGAGGAATCATATGGTGTGTAGGTCAATCATTCAGCATGATTGCATCGGAGAAAGCAGGGGCAGCTATTTCTTATGGCTTGGGGCAAGGAGCAACATTAGTATCCGCTTTGTGGGGAATACTTATATGGAAAGAGTTCAAAGGTGCTACGCCAATATGTCGCGTATTAAACATGTGTATGTTCATCCTATTTCTGATAGGTCTCTATTGTCTGATTTATGCAGGAGCATAAATCAGATTGCCAACAAGAACAGAATGATGTATCAATTAAAAAAGTTATTCAAATGAGACTGTATATTTTTCTAATATCTATCGTATGCTGCACCGGAATATCCAAAGCGCAGTACAATCCACAAATAAATGAATTAAAGTGGAGTGATGAGTTTAACTATGAAGGAGTACCCGACCCTGCCAAATGGTCTTATGAAGAAGGGTTGGTCAGAAACGAAGAGGCACAGTATTACACCAAAGATAGAGAAAAGAACGTCAGAGTAGAGAATGGTTGTCTGGTCATAGAAGCTCATAAAGAAAAATACGGTAGTATGGAATACACCTCCGGAAGCATCCATACTAACGATAAACTAGAATTTTCCGGTGGAAGGATAGAAGCCAGAGTAAAAGTTCCTGCAGGAAGAGGTACATGGCCTGCAATCTGGACATTGGGACATAAATGGCCGGACCAGCCACATCCGGCATGTGGGGAAATTGACATTTTAGAGTACGTAGGTTATATGCCGAACGAATTCTTTGTCAATGTCCACACTCCTGCCGATTGTCAAAAAGAGCGTCATAGTGTCAATGTATACGGTACAGCCAGTTACGTTGAAAACGCAGCTGAAGACTTCCATATTTTTGCCTTGGAATGGTACGAAGATTGCCTGAAATTTTTCGTTGACGAGAAATGTACTTACGTATACCACAAAGATCCTCAAAGACCAGATCACTGGAGATTTAACTTCGATAATCCTCAATTTCTCATATTAAATTTAGCTATCGGCGGTGTATGGGGAGGAGAGCAAGGAATAGACGATTCCATTTTCCCTGTAAAATATTACGTAGATTGGGTAAGATATTATAAATAAAATGCATTATGAAAAAGAACCTTTTAAAAATATACGGATTTATTTTAATCCTGTTACAGTCCACTGTCATAGCCGGATGTGATAATGATGATAAAAACAGTACAATGAACTCATCTCTTGCCAATTTAGGAGATTTCTACTATAGCGATGGAACATGGTCATCCAATTTAAATTCACATAAAGAAGTTATAGGAATTGTTTTTGGCATTTCCAAAGAAAAAGGCGGAGAAGTCTTGCTTGGACTAACCAAAGGACAACATGGGCGAGTAGTCGCACTTAAAAACATCAATGTAGACGGAAATGAATGGTTATACTGGGGGGAATATGGAGGTAATAAAGAAGTTCCGAAACTCACTAAACACGCTACAATGGATGGTGCGAATTACTACTATTTCATTAATACTGATAATCCTTCAAATTGGCAAAGCGGAGCCATCAGTGACTGGAATGGAGCAGAAAATACCCTAATGATTTTAAAATACCGCGGAGAAAGGGTAACTATTGAAAATAAGCCTTCAGATTATCCGGCTGCTTCTTTCTGCCATTTATACGGCAGTAACGATTGGGCAGTTGGAAAACCCGGTGAATGGTATCTCCCGGCATGTGGTGAAGCAGCCCTTATATACGCCCGCCGGGAGATGACCATGAATAAATTTAAAGAATGTAACGGGCAATGGTTTGGTTCATATCTATGGACATCTACTGCTTTCGACTGGAAAACAAATGAAGGGAAGCACGATATTACAGAAAATTTATCAGGTTCTTCATGGACAGTCTACTTCACATACGGAATGATAGCATGGCCAACAAGAGACTGTCCAAAGCCTGTCCGCCCTGTCATGGCTTTTTAATAAGGAAAGCCCAATGTCCCCAATTCATATTAACCAACAGGAGAAAAGTGTATGACTATGAATATAAATACTAACATCATATTCCTTTTAATTGGATTAGTCTCTTTCAATGCATGCAGCCAAGGTACGCAAAACGCTCCATACCAATTATCAGATATATCTTACACTGATACCTTAAAAGGAGTATGGATAAAAGGATATATTGTCGGAGGTATGAAAAAAAGCAGAGATATGATTAAATCCACAGAGGACATTCAATGGGGAGTTTCAGGAGTAAATCCCGATTACTTAATCATGGCTTCCAACCACAATGAGACTGATATTCAAAAGTGTTTGTTAGTTGACTTATCTGATTCTGATCTTGGAATTTACAAAGCATTGAACCTCGCAGATAATCCTGCCAATTTATATCAGCAAATTAGATGTTATGGGTTTCCATCTCCCAATCTGTATGGCATGAATGGTTTTAAATTTATATCTGATGTAACATTACAAAAGAAAAACATAGAACACTTAGATATCGCTAACCCCTTTAATTTACCATTTGATAAAATGCCAGCAGACAACCTTCTATGTGATTTTGAAGGAATTAGCAGAATAGAGGAACTACCCGATTGGAAAAGTAAAACATTAGTAGGTTCTACCCATTGGGAGATTGAAAAAAAAGATGAGGATTCGAAAGCAACCATCACAATCGAAGGAGAGCCAACAGGACATATCGTTGAAACATGGTTAATCACCCCTTTATTACAGATCAATCCAAACAGTGAGTTTACATTTGATTGCTTTGCTGAAAATTATATTAGTACAATTACATTGGCTATTTACTTTATAAACGAAGCGGACGGAAAAACTATTTTCACCGAAATACCTGTAGATAGAATTCCCGCTGCAAGTAAAGGCAAAAAAAATATAGAGGTTAACTTAACAGCATTCGCTGGTAAAACAGGTTTTATTGGATTTAAATTCACCGGATTCCCGTACAGAAAGAAGTCTGCATATAAAATTGACAATATAAAATTGACTAACAAAAGAGAAATTCTTTTTTTGGAAAGTTTTGGGAATACTCCTATGAAACATCCGCAAAGAATCAACAACTTCACAGGATATGATAATCCTAAAGTTTTTCAAGCAAAAAATAATTATGCAGACATACGCTATCCGAAAAGATTCTATCTTAAGAGCAATGTGATGTATTGCGTTCTGGGATACAGAGATAAACCTTACTCTGATGAGATTACTATGAATGTATCGCACATAATTCCAGACACAGGCTATAAAAATCTGACTTTATCATTTGATGCAGGAACAACAGAAGACCGATATGGAACTCCATTAAACAAAATCTCAATAAAATGCGATGGGATACCATTATATATAAATCCCAAATGGACATTAGCAGGAAGTATATTCAAAAAATTCTCATTGGATATTCCCGCAAAAACTATTAATCAGGTTTCTTTTAGTTACTCAGATAATCTGAATATCAATATCGCAATCGACAATATTATGATAAAAGGAGAAAGGGAGAACTAAAAAGACAATATCAATCTAATAATATGAACAATAACTAATAAAATAAAAGCCATGAAAACATGTATAAAGTTTCTAGGAGTAATTATCTTGGGAATAATTCTACTCAGTGCATGTAAAGAAGAAACTTTACCAGTAAAACTGGTATATCCCAATGATGCTATTATCGGCGATGGTACAAAAGAAGAACCATATGATGTAGCAAGTGCAATACGAAAAGCGAAAAAAGAAACTGTTTCGTGGGTAAAAGGATATATCGTCGGAGCAGTGAAAAAAAATGTGACAGAAATAACTGATGCCAATGATATTGTATGGGGAGGCCAGGAAATCAATAACCAAACACTATTGCTGGCATCTAATGCAGAAGAGAATGATTATACTAAATGCCTTTTGATAGATCTTAAAGGAACAAATAGTAATATCAACAACAATTTAAACTTATCGGAAAACAATGAAATTATCGGAAAAGCAGCCACAATCTATGGTAAACTGACCCAAAGTTTATTAGGTATCAATGGAATGCAAAACATCGCAAAAGCAACACTTGAAGGAGCAGATATTCCGATTTTTGAAGAAGGCAATCCTTTGGGACTCTCCATGAATACTCTGTCAGATGTCGTTGCCAATGATTTCAAAGATGCAGTAGACGGGAGTATATATCTATTAAAAGGATGGACCAACATACCTACACAGGGGTTAGCTTACTGGAAAGGATGCAAAAAAAATGGTGAACTGTTTATTTCTATTACAACAGAACAGATTATAACAAATAAAAAACTGGAATCCTGGTTTGTGACTCCTGCCTTTAATATAATAAGAGGAAAGAGTTTCACCTTTGATTGTTTGCTGGAAAATCCTTCTTCAAACACTTTATTAGAAGTCTATCTCTGGCAAGAATCGGATGGAGAAATGATAGCCATCCCTATTGGCGCAGAAAGTATCAAAAGTACAGAGAATGAATGGAAAAGGGAAATCAGATTTACTATTGATGAGAAATACGTAAATACTATCGGATTTATCGGATTTAAGTTCAGCACTACCACAGGCGAGAATATTCAAAAATGCAGCATAGACAACATTCAATATGGGCAGCAAAAAATTCTGTTTACAGAGACATTCGGAAACGAATCAATTGCCATTGGTACTACAATAGGTGTGAATGCTTACAAAGGATACGATAATCCTGACGTATTCTCCGCATCAGGTGGCATAGCCGACTTACGTTGTCTGCCCGATTGCTTTAACGGCACCAATGTATTATCATGCATCTATGGTTGGGGAGGAATGGCTTTTGAGGATGAAATCACGATGAACGTATCTTCATTTATTCCCAAAGAAGGATATGGTAAACTGACACTATCTTTCGATGTAGGCGCTATGGACATGAGCCAGCCACTTAATAGAATGGATTTCTTCTGCGATGATACTCCAGTAACGGTAGATCCGTCTATTAGCGTGCCTCTATGGACGAATATAAGAGTTACTCTCGACCTGCCTCTCACTTCTTTTGAGAAAGTCAGACTTCATTTTAAAGGAACTGGAGAAGGATTCGGGCATTGCTTCGATAATATTACAATTATAGGAGAATAATTAATTTAATACCAGACGTATATGAAAGTATATAAATCAAAACTCATTGATGAGAATAATATAAAAAAGACCTATAAACTGGGATTGAGGGAATTCTGTATTCTCCTCATAGTCTCTCTGTTATGTAATCAGACACTATATGCTACAGATAAATCTGAACATATTAACAATACCTATCAAAATACAAATGTAATAATAGGAGTTGTTACTGACAGCCAGAATGGCGATCCTATCATAGGCGCCACTATAAAAATTAAAGGCAGTACAACTGGAACTGTAACAGACTTTGACGGCAAATTTGAAATTAAAGCAACTGCCAACGACATTCTGCAAATCTCCTATGTTGGTTATAATACAAAAGAAATAAAAGTAGGAAAGCAGAAAGTTATTGCGGTCACATTAGCAGAAAGCGCAGAACAACTGGAAACAGTCGTAGTTACTGCCTTTGGTGCCAATCAAAAAAAGGAAAGTGTTACCGGAGCAATACAAGCTATCAAACCTGCCGACTTAATTGTTCCCTCTTCTAATCTGTCTACCTCTTTTGCGGGCCGTTTGTCTGGTGTAGTAGCCTTTCAACGAAGTGGAGAACCGGGGTCAAACAATGCGGAATTTTTTATTAGAGGAATTTCAACCATCAGTGGAATCACTTCTCCATTAATAATAATGGATGGAGTAGAAATAACCTCAGCAGATTTGAACGCCATTGATCCCGAGATTATTGAAAGCTTCTCCATTTTAAAAGATGCTACAGCATCTGCAATGTATGGAACCCGAGGAGCTAACGGAGTTATGATCATTAAGACAAAATCAGGTTTAGACACAGAAAGACCAATAATAGGTCTCCGGGTAGAAGCTAATATAAGTATGCCAACACAAGTCCCTAAGTTTGTGGATGCAATTACTTATATGAAGATGTTTAATGAGTCCGTTCGCAACCAAGGGACAGGAGATCCTTTATATTCAGATGAGAAAATATTAGGAACACAGTTCGGACTTAACCCTTATGTATTTCCGAATGTAGACTGGTATGATGAAGTATTTAAAGATATAGCCTTTAATCAAAGGGCAAATCTGAATATCCGTGGCGGAACATCAAAAATTACCTATTTTATGAATATCAACGTAAATCATGAAACCGGAATGCTTAAAAACAGAAGCAAAGAATTTTTCTCATACGGAAATAATATCAATTTAATGAGATATGCGTTTCAAAACAATATAGATTTTCATTTATCACCTAAAGCAAAGATAGGTTTGCACCTGAATGTACAACTAAACGATCAGAAAAGTCCCTATGAAACAAGCAATTTTTTGTACAGCGCTGTAATGTCAAGCAACCCTGTACAATATCCGGTCTACTATCCCCAGTCACCGGATGAGTCGTGGGTCAGATGGGGAGGAAACACACAAGCTCAAAATATGCTTAACCCTGTGGCCCGCTTGACAAGAGGATATAGAGATACTTTTGAGAGTACAGTTTTAGCTAACATCGACTACTCACAAAAACTGGATTTTATTACAGAAGGACTATCTCTGCATGCATTGTTCTCCCTCAGGAATTATAGTTACAGCACTAAAGCACGTGTACAGGACTATAACAGCTATGAATTAAAAGATTACTCTGTTGATGCAAACGGAAATTACACGATGAAAGTTGGTCCGACTGACGGTTCAAATCCCCAAAGATTTCCACTAGCAAATGAGGGAGGATCTACAGGAGAACGTAAATTCTATTTCCAAAGTTACCTGGATTACACACGAAGTTTCAACGATCACCATGTAAATGCTATGATTTTATTTAATATGGACGAGTATTCGACCAATAATCCCGGAACTAATCTGATCAGTTCACTGCCAAAACGTAGAATGGGAGTAGCCGGACGTATTACCTATGATTATGCACATCGTTATATGACAGAAGTTAACGCCGGTTACAATGGTTCCGAAAACTTCGCAAAAGGACATCGTTGGGGATTCTTTCCTTCTATTTCGTTAGGCTGGAATGTTGCTGAAGAACCTTTCTGGGAATCTCTGAAAAATATTGTATCCCGTTTAAAAGTTCGGGGATCGTATGGTTTGGTCGGCAACGACCAGATTGGTTCCGACCGATATATCTATTTGGAACAGGTTAACCTGCAAGGAAGCTCTCCTTTTCAAACCGGATACGGAACACAGACCCAAACTTATCAGGGCCCCACATATAACAGATTCAGAAATGAAGATATAACATGGGAAGTAGGACATAAATTGAATGTCGGATTAGACCTCCAGTTGTTTAATGACTGGAATATAACTTTTGATGTATTCCGGGAAATACGAAGTAATATATTCCAGCAAAAACTATCCATACCACAATATTTGGGAACAGCCGGTAGCGTAATTTATGGAAACCTTGCCAAAGTAAGAAATCATGGAGTCGACTTATCAATAGATTATGGAAAGCAAATTAGTAAAGACTTTACTCTTCAGTTCAAAGGGACTTTCACTTTTGCACGAAATAAGGTATTGGAGTATGATGAAGCTCCGGGTCTACGTCCCGGTATGAAAACTGTGGGACGTCGCCTCAATACATTCTTGGGGTATGTAACAAACGGGCTTTATGAGAATTATACAGATGTAGAAGAAAGCCCGACTTCCACTCTTGGAAACATTGCAATATCTCCTGGAGATATAAAATATGTAGATCAACCGGACGCAAATGGAAATTATGATGGAAGAATCACTTCAGATGATAGAGTAGAAATCGGTGACCCATGGATACCTGAAATCGTCTACGGGTTTGGTCCTAGCATGAGATGGAAGAACTGGGATTTCTCTTTCTTCTTCCAAGGTCAGACTAATGTTTCGTTAATCATGGAAAATTTCGAACCTTTCGGAGAACGTTCTGCACGTGGCGTACTTGCATGGATAGCAGATGACTACTGGAGTCCAGATCATCCTAATGTCAACGCTAAACATCCTCGCTTAACACGTTTAACGAACAATCACAACATGCAAGTGTCAACTTATTGGCTGAGAGATGCTTCATTCTTGAAATTAAAGAATGTCGAACTAGGATATAGTTACAAAAAGGCACGTTTTTATATTAGCGGCTCCAATCTGTTAACTATTTCTCCCTTTAAACATTGGGATCCTGAAGTTGGAACCGGTGCAGGAATGCAATATCCAACACAAAGAATCTTCAACTTAGGTATACAAATGAGTTTTTAAACTATAATATCAATTGAATATGAAAGTTTTAAAGAAAACAGCGCTATTACTTATAGCATTAATTACATATACATCATGTAATTATCTCGACATAGTTCCTGATGAGATGGATCGCGAAGAAAATGCTTTTGAAGATCCCAATGCAGCTTTACGATATATCTATTCCTGCTATTCATATCTTCCTCAGGAAAATCAGAGTGGAGCTATTGACATGCTGACCAGCGATGAGATAGTCACTCCCTTTGAAAATGAAGTATTTGCTATATTCCTATGGGGAAATTATACATCCACTTCTCCGGTTATCAGTTATTGGAATACGCTTTATTCCGGCCTACGTCAATGCCACATTTTCCTTAAGAATGTAGATAAAGTGCCGGGACTAAGTACGCAACTGCGTAATGATTATGCAGCACAGGCCAAATTTCTAATAGGATATTACCATTACTTGTTGATCCGATGCTACGGACCGATAATATTAATTAAAGGGGATGAGTCAATCAGTACACTTCCTGAAAATTATGCAGCCCGTTCTCCATTGGATGAATGTATTGAATATGCATGCCAAATGCTGGACGAAGCAGTTACGGATCTACCGACAGTCCGCCCGACTATTTATGAATACGGACTAGCTACGAGTGTTGCCGCAAAAGCTGTAAAGGCAAAAATGTTACTATACGCTGCATCACCGCTATTCAATGGTAATACCGAATTCTATGCAAACTTCAAGAACAAAGACAATCAAGTTCTTATGCCACTAGAATATGATTTAAAAAAATGGGATAAGGCAAGAACTGCAATGGAAGAAGCTATTATTGCGGCAAAAGATGCAGGACATGATCTATATATGACCGATAATTATAATTCCAATTTGAATCCGTATCCGGAAGATCCGATACAACACCGTCTACGCTATACCATGCTGGATCGTGGCAACAAAGAAATCTTATTAGCCGAAACGAGGCCTGAAGGTTTATATGATCTTCAAAATAAAACAATGCCTAATGGATACTATGCATGGAATGGAATAGCTCCAACATGGACAATGTTGAATCGATTTTACACAAAAAACGGCCTTCCATACGATGAAGATCCTTCTTTCAAAGACAACAACAAATTAGAGATTGTAACAGTCGATGCCAGTCGCTCTGTTCAAGCCAAACCCGGACAAAGAACAATTTTATTCAACTTGGACAGAGAGCCTCGATACTATGCATGGGTCGCTTTCCAAGGAGGTTATTATGAACTAATGAGCGCTACAAATAATGGTTCTTACACTCCAGACAAAGGATATGAGAACGGACGTTTAATTTGCGATTTCGTTGTAGGAGGAAATTGTAGTCGAGGAGAATCAATGCAATCATTACGTGCCAACAACTATTCACCAAGCGGTTATTTAAGCAAAAAAGGAATAGATCCGACTAATGCAGTCGGTGGCAGCCGTACCTATCCAAACTCTTACCCATGGCCTGTCATCCGTTTAGCTGATTTATATTTAGGTTATGCGGAAGCATGTGTAGAAACAAATGACCTGAATAATGCCAAAATATATCTGAATAAAGTTAGAACACGAGCAGGAATTCCAACTGTTGAAGATTCCTGGAAAAATGTAGCCACACTTGATCAAAACAAATTACGTCAGATTGTCCGCCAGGAAAGATTAATTGAGTTCTTTCTGGAGAAACAAAATTTTTGGGATTTAAGACGATGGAAAATAGCAGAAGAATATTATGGGACTAAAGTTAAAGGTTTAAATGTAAATGCTACTACTATTGAAAATTTTGCTCAAGTAGTCACATTAGACTTTGAAAGAAACTTTCAATCGCCAATGAATTATTTAATGCCTATCCCTATTGACGAATTAAATAAGAATGAGAATCTTGTAAATAATCCGGGATATTAAAGTTGCAGAAAGCACTGAATTAAAAAAGACTGAATTAAAATAAATCACCCCAAAAGTTTAGTATCTAACTTTTGGGGTGAAATTCAATTCTATGATTCAAACTATCATATACATTATTCAGACCGTTATATCCAGCAAAGTTT
>ENA-UEPG01002284-UEPG01002284.1-human-gut-metagenome-genome-assembly--contig:-NODE-2284-length-12373-cov-2.439736_pt1 | contig 12373 bp, 15 predicted proteins | sample MGYA00242893_ERZ507902 | MGnify/ENA primary metagenome ERZ507902 (study PRJEB26167, sample SAMN06115491) | human gut metagenome | host: Homo sapiens | place: China:Gansu | collected 2015-04-23... | reverse complement strand
CTCATTTTAAGCCTTGCATTTTTAAGTGGCCTTATCTATTTAGTTGAAACCATTGTAATTATCCATAAACCAATTAACGGCAGTACACTGATCCAGACAAAGTCGAATGATGTTTCTATTTTCTATATTTTCCGCCAACTCAGTTTTATTTGTTTAACCTCGCTGGCGCTCTTTTGTTATGGAAAAGACAACATCCTTGACAACAATAAGAAAAAAACGGGAATCCTGTTGCTGGCGCTGATCCCTTTTTTAGTTTTTCCCCTTCTGGCACACAATCTGAGCAGTTATAACGCTGACTATTCTTTGTATGTCGTCGATTACTGTCCGGACAACCATACTGCGACCTGGGGAATCAACTATACAAAAATATTGGTTTGTCTGTGGGCATTTTTACTGTTCTTTATTATCATGCGCACACGATTAGCCAGCGAACTATGGCCGTTAATAGCATTATTATGTCTGGCATCGCTATGCTGCAACTTACTTCTACTGACTCTGGATGAGTATAATTATACTATCTGGTATATCAGTCGCGGGATTGAAGTTTCCAGTAAACTGTTTGTTGTGTCTTTTCTGATTTATAACATTTTTCAGGAGCTGCAACTCTCCAGCAAACTGGCAGTTCATGATGTGCTGACCAATATTTATAATCGGCGCTACTTTTTCAACAGCGTAGAGTCATTATTGTCGCGACCTGTTGTTAAGGACTTCTGTGTCATGCTGGTTGATATTAATCAGTTCAAACGCATCAATGCCCAATGGGGACATCGTGTGGGTGATAAAGTGCTGGTTTCAATTGTCGATATTATCCAGCAAAGCATCCGCCCCGATGATATTTTAGCGCGACTGGAGGGTGAGGTGTTTGGCTTGCTATTTACCGAACTCAATAGTGCCCAGGCAAAAATCATTGCGGAACGTATGCGTAAAAATGTCGAACTCCTGACCGGCTTTAGTAACAGATATGATGTTCCTGAACAAATGACCATCAGTATTGGCACGGTTTTTTCAACGGGTGACACGCGTAATATCTCGCTTGTCATGACGGAAGCAGATAAAGCCTTACGCGAAGCGAAAAGCGAGGGGGGCAACAAAGTGATTATTCATCATATTTAAGTGCAAAAATATTCAGAGCCATGCTTTTTGCGTGGCTTTTGCATACAATTTATTACTATTACCCCTAAATTTCCCCTCCCCAGCGGCGCAGAGATGAGTATAATTAGCGCCCCTGTGCCAGGCCGCAATCGAACTTTATCTGGTTTTCTCGTTTCACTAACCGAAGGAGTGCCATTTATCATGAAATTGCACCATAGAATGCTCCGGCATTTTATCGCCGCAAGTGTCATTGTGCTGACATCTTCCTTCCTTATTTTTGAACTTGTCGCCAGCGACAGAGCAATGAGTGCCTATCTGCGCTATATCGTGCAGAAAGCAGACTCCTCCTTTCTTTATGATAAGTATCAGAATCAGAGTATTGCCGCGCATGTGATGCGCGCTCTCGCTGCTGAGCAGTCGGAAGTGTCGCCAGAACAGCGGCGCGCCATCTGCGAGGCTTTTGAGTCTGCCAATAACACCCATGGCTTAAACCTGACTGCCCATAAATACCCGGGCTTACGCGGCACACTACAAACCGCATCCACTGACTGCGACACAATTGTGGAAGCTGCAGCACTATTACCCGCTTTTGATCAGGCAGTGGAAGGCAACCGCCACCAGGATGATTACGGTTCAGGTCTTGGGATGGCCGAAGAGAAATTTCACTATTATCTCGATCTCAATGACCGCTATGTCTATTTTTATGAGCCGGTTAATGTTGAATACTTTGCGATGAATAACTGGTCCTTCCTGCAGTCAGGAAGTATTGGCATCGATCGCAAAGATATTGAAAAGGTATTTACCGGGCGTACCGTATTGTCGAGCATTTACCAGGATCAGCGTACTAAACAGAACGTGATGAGTTTGCTGACGCCGGTATATGTCGCAGGGCAGCTAAAAGGGATTGTGCTGCTGGATATTAACAAAAACAATCTGCGGAATATCTTTTACACTCATGACCGCCCTCTCCTCTGGCGTTTTCTCAATGTCACGCTAACCGATACCGATTCGGGGCGCGACATTATCATCAACCAGAGCGAAGATAATCTGTTCCAGTATGTCAGTTACGTCCATGACTTACCGGGCGGCATTCGTGTCTCGTTATCCATTGATATTCTTTACTTTATCACGTCTTCGTGGAAAAGCGTTCTGTTCTGGATTTTGACGGCGTTAATTTTGCTGAATATGGTGCGGATGCACTTCCGTTTATACCAAAATGTGTCGCGAGAAAATATTAGTGATGCGATGACTGGACTGTATAATCGCAAAATTTTAACCCCTGAACTGGAGCAGCGGTTGCAGAAACTGGTGCAATCCGGTTCTTCGGTGATGTTTATTGCAATTGACATGGACAAGTTAAAGCAAATAAATGACACCCTCGGTCATCAGGAGGGGGATTTAGCGATTACGTTATTAGCTCAGGCGATTAAACAGTCGATTCGTAAAAGTGATTATGCCATCCGACTCGGTGGCGATGAATTCTGCATCATTCTTGTCGATTCGACGCCGCAAATTGCAGCACAACTGCCTGAACGTATCGAAAAACGTCTGCAACATATCGCGCCGCAGAAAGAGATCGGCTTCTCTTCCGGTATTTACGCGATGAAAGAAAACGATACGTTACATGATGCGTATAAAGCTTCCGATGAGCGTTTATATGTCAATAAGCAGAACAAAAACAGCCGTTCATGATAACCTTCTGTGGTTGTTTGCTTGTAATCTCAGGAGCGTGAAATGACTGAAATGGCTAAAGGAAGCGTGACGCATCAGCGGTTAATCGCTTTATTATCACAAGAAGGTGCTGACTTCCGCGTCGTTACCCATGAAGCGGTAGGTAAATGTGAAGCGGTGTCAGAAATTCGTGGCACCGCTCTAGGCCAGGGTGCTAAGGCACTGGTATGTAAAGTCAAAGGCAATGGCGTAAATCAACATGTTCTGGCGATCCTCGCAGCCGATCAACAGGCCGATCTGAGCCAACTCGCCAGCCATATAGGCGGATTACGCGCTTCGTTGGCCAGCCCGGCGGAAGTCGATGAACTCACAGGCTGTGTCTTCGGCGCGATCCCCCCTTTCAGCTTCCATCCAAAACTCAAACTGGTTGCCGACCCTCTACTCTTCGAACGATTTGATGAAATCGCCTTCAATGCAGGCATGCTGGATAAATCCGTTATTTTGAAAACCGCGGATTATTTGCGCATTGCGCAACCAGAACTGGTCAATTTCCGCCGCACTGCGTAACTAGCCGGTCCGTTCGATAAGAAGAACGGACAAAACCAGTACAACAGCAATGGCAAAAAACGATGACGTGATAATCAGTGTCTCGACAAACATTTGATCGTTCATAGCATGCCCCCGGGAGATAGCTGTTTTCACGTTATTGTTAGCGTGCACAAATGGCAGTTTGATGACAGTTCGCCTGATTTTTTATGCAAAAAACGTAAAGATTTTCTACTTCCTTCCTGCAGCAAGCGTAAAGTAAGCAGGCTTATTATTTTTTGGCAAGGAAACCACGATGTTTGATGTCACTTTGCTGATCCTGCTCGGGTTAGCTGCGCTGGGCTTTATCAGTCATAACACCACTGTCGCCGTTTCAATTCTGGTGTTAATCATTGTCCGCGTCACACCGTTAAGCACCTTTTTTCCGTGGATTGAAAAACAGGGGCTAAGTATCGGGATAATCATTCTGACGATTGGCGTTATGGCCCCCATCGCCAGCGGCACGCTACCGCCCTCAACCCTGATTCACTCGTTTCTGAACTGGAAATCACTGGTGGCGATTGCAGTAGGCGTGATTGTCTCCTGGCTGGGTGGGCGCGGCGTGACGTTAATGGGCAGCCAGCCGCAACTGGTCGCCGGGCTGCTGGTAGGCACTGTTTTAGGCGTAGCGCTGTTTCGCGGCGTACCGGTTGGGCCGCTTATTGCCGCGGGTCTGGTTTCGCTGATTGTGGGGAAACAGTAGTTAATCTCGCAATATATCGGCCTGGCGTTTGCCCCAGGCCTTTCTTAAACATAGTAATAAAGGCCGTTGTTGAATCATACCCCAGCGTATGAGCAACTTTCTGTACAGTATCGCCTTTCACTAATCCCTGAAGCGCCATAATCAGCTGTAACTGCTGACGCCACTGGCGAAAACTCAACCCCGTCTCTTTTACTATCAGTCGGGCAAGATTGCGTTCACTCATCGCAAAAAAGCGAGCCCATTGCCCCAATGACCCCCACTCGACGGGCTCTTTCGCCATCATCTCCACCATCGCGCGAATTTTAGGATGAGAAGAAACGGGTAGGTGCAGCTGTTGTTGTGGCTGCTGAGGGAGTTCATCAAACAGGACCTGAATTAATCTGCGGGTCATTGGCTCAGCACGCTGAGTCGTCGTCCTGTTTGCCAGGGTTAAAATTAATTCCCGGCATAAGGGCGATATTTTCAATGTGCAACAGGTTGTCGGCATTGTCACTGCGCTGGGTTCGATAAACAGAAAACAGAGTTCAGCGTTAGCTGTCACTTGATTGCTATGTTCCACTCCGCCCGGTATCCAAACCGCATATTGCGGTGGCACCATCCACAAAGCATTTTCCACCGTACAGGTAATTGCACCATGTAGCGCCAGTATCAGCTGTCCTTTGCGGTGCTGATGTACAGGACTGGTTAACTCATCCGTTCCGGCGTGAATACAAAATGCGACCGCGGCTTCATGGTGTCGGTCGGGTTCATAGCCATTGAGATTCAACCTGTGCATCATTTTGTCCGAATTTAGCGATAATTTGTCATTTTAGCTTGATTCAACATAACAATAAAAACGGTAAGGTACAGCCTCGTTTGTAACAATGAGAAGCATATGACCTGTTCAACTTCATTAAGCGGCAAAAACAGGATTGTCCTTATCGCTGGCATTCTGATGATTGCCACAACATTACGCGTCACCTTTACCGGCGCAGCACCGTTACTGGATACGATTCGTTCCGCTTACTCGCTGACGACGGCGCAAACCGGCTTATTGACCACCCTGCCATTATTAGCCTTTGCGCTAATCTCACCTCTGGCTGCCCCGGTGGCGCGACGTTTTGGTATGGAACGTAGCCTGTTTGCCGCGTTACTTTTGATCTGTGCTGGTATCGCAATTCGCTCTCTCCCTTCGCCTTACTTATTATTTGGCGGTACAGCGGTCATTGGCGGTGGGATTGCATTAGGCAATGTCTTACTGCCAGGATTAATTAAACGCGATTTCCCTCATTCCGTCGCCAGACTTACCGGCGCATATTCCCTGACAATGGGAGCTGCAGCGGCACTGGGATCGGCTATGGTCGTGCCGCTGGCTTTGAACGGTTTTGGCTGGCAAGGCGCGTTGCTCATGCTGATGTGTTTTCCTCTGCTGGCTCTTTTTTTATGGCTGCCACAGTGGCGAAGTCAACAACATGCAAATTTGAGTACCTCACGCGCCTTACATACTCGGGGTATCTGGCGTTCGCCGCTTGCCTGGCAGGTAACATTGTTTCTTGGGATCAACTCACTGGTCTATTACGTGATTATTGGCTGGCTTCCGGCGATCCTCATCAGTCACGGCTATAGCGAAGCACAGGCGGGTTCACTGCATGGTTTGCTGCAACTAGCCACAGCAGCACCCGGTTTGCTGATCCCACTTTTCTTACATCATGTGAAAGATCAGCGTGGTATTGCAGCGTTCGTTGCCTTGATGTGCGCAGTGGGCGCGGTTGGGCTCTGCTTTATGCCAGCGCACGCGATCACCTGGACTCTGCTTTTCGGTTTTGGTTCCGGCGCAACAATGATACTGGGATTGACGTTCATTGGTCTTCGGGCAAGTTCTGCGCATCAGGCGGCGGCACTCTCGGGGATGGCACAATCCGTCGGGTATTTGTTGGCAGCCTGTGGGCCGCCGCTGATGGGTAAAATACACGATGCTAACGGTAACTGGTCTGTACCACTTATGGGTGTTGCCATACTTTCACTACTGATGGCGATTTTCGGACTTTGCGCCGGGAGAGACAAAGAAATTCGCTAATATCCGGTGCTATAGTGACGTGACAAATCATGCGTGAAAGGGAGAACAAACACGATGAATATTCAGTGCAAACGCGTTTATGATCCGGCTGAACAGAGCGATGGTTATCGCATACTGGTCGACCGCCTCTGGCCGCGCGGTATCAAAAAAACCGATTTAGCCCTTGATGAGTGGGATAAAGAAATCACGCCGTCAACGGAACTGCGCAAAGCCTTTCACGGCGAAGTCGTCGATTATGCAACCTTTCGCGAGCAATATCTTGCAGAACTGGCGCAACACGAGCAAGAAGGAAAGCGGCTGGCGGACATCGCCAAAAAACAGCCGCTGACCCTGCTCTACTCAGCAAAAAACACCACGCAGAACCATGCGCTGGTGCTGGCCGACTGGCTACGTAGCTTGTGATTTTAGTACAGCATCCGGCGGTTATTTTTCACCAGCCGGATGGTCACGCCGCCACAATGCCCATTCATCAATCGTTTCACCGCCCGGTAATTTGCAATTGTTGCTGACCCCTTGCGCTGTCTGCACTGGAATGAGCGTCCCGCCCTTCTGCTGGCAATAGACCGACGCCGGATTTGCCATACCAATCTGCGGCGGTTTGGGTGCTTCTGGCTGAGAAGGGGTTGAACAACCAGCCAGGACCAGCAAGCAAGGCAGAACAAAACTGATAATTTTCATTTATTGATCTCACATATTTATCCAAGATTAGAGTATCGCGGTATCGTTTTGTTTTGCAGCACTATTTTTATTACATTCACTCAAAACATATTACGTCTTGTTTCATCTTTGTTGATGATGTTTTATCATGCCTGCAAAGATTAAATAATCAGCATTTACCCGCCGTATCCTGGAGTTGTTCCGTGTCAGATCAGATTATCGCCCGCGTCTCGCAATCCCTTGCCAAAGAACAGTCACTGGAAAGTCTGGTCCGACAGCTTCTGGAGATGCTGGAAATGGTCACTGATATGGAATCAACCTACCTGACCAAAGTGGATGTCGAAGCGCGCCTGCAGCATATTATGTTTGCCCGTAACAGCCAGAAAATGCACATCCCGGAGAATTTTACCGTCTCGTGGGATTACTCGTTATGCAAACGCGCCATTGATGAAAACTGCTTTTTCAGCGATGAAGTCCCTGACCGTTGGGGCGACTGTATTGCGGCACGCAATCTTGGCATCACCACATTTCTGAGCACGCCAATTCACTTACCGGATGGATCATTCTATGGCACGCTTTGCGCCGCCAGCAGTGAGAAGCGCCAGTGGAGTGAACGCGCGGAACAGGTTTTACAGTTATTCGCCGGACTGATTGCACAATATATTCAAAAAGAGGCACTGGTTGAACAGCTGCGCGAAGCCAATGCTGCGCTGATTGCGCAATCGTATACCGACTCGTTAACCGGGCTACCGAATCGGCGGGCGATTTTTGAAAATCTGACGACACTGTTTTCCCTCGCCCGGCACCTTACCCATAAGATAATGATCGCGTTTATCGATCTGGATAACTTCAAATTAATCAATGATCGTTTTGGTCATAATAGTGGCGATCTGTTTCTCATTCAGGTGGGCGAGCGCCTTAATACGCTCCAGCAAAATGGCGAAGTTATTGGTCGTCTCGGCGGTGATGAGTTTTTAGTTGTTTCACTAAACAACGAGAATGCGGATATTTCGTCGCTGCGAGAACGCATTCAGCAGCAAATACGTGGAGAATATCACTTAGGTGATGTTGATTTGTATTATCCCGGTGCCAGTCTTGGCATAGTAGAAGTCGATCCTGAAACAACCGATGCAGACAGTGCCCTGCATGCTGCCGATATTGCGATGTATCAGGAGAAAAAACACAAACAGAAAACACCTTTTGTCGCGCATCCAGCGCTACATTCCTGAGGCGTATTCACATCCTTTTGATTGGTGATAACATGCGAATCGGTATTATTTTTCCGGTTGTAATCTTTATTACAGCGGTCGTATTTTTAGCATGGTTTTTTATTGGCGGCTATGCTGCCCCGGGAGCATAAAGATGAAAAAAACAACGATTATTATGATGGGTGTGGCGATTATTGTCGTACTCGGCACTGAGCTGGGATGGTGGTAACGTCACATCTAGAAAATAGCAAAGGCTGCCTGTGTGCAGCCTTTGTGCAATTTACGCGTTAACTTTTAATCTTTCTGTAGATAAACAGCACGACAATCGCGCCAATAACGGCAACCACGAAGCTGCCAAAATTGAAGCCATCGACTTTACCAAAGCCAAACAGCGTGCTGATCCATCCGCCGACTACGGCACCGACTATCCCCAGCAGGATAGTCATAAAGAATCCACCTCCATCTTTACCTGGCATGATCCACTTCGCCAGAATACCGGCAATAAGCCCAAAAATAATCCATGACAGAATGCCCATTGTTTCCTCACTTATCTGTTTTGCATTAGCGGGTTAGTCGCTGATAAAAAGCATAGCACAACATCGGGAGGGCAAGATTTGTGACGAGCATCACGGAGGTTTTTTTTGCGATGGCGCAGAAATTGCGCCATCAACGATCAGTGATAATTACCAACCACAAACATCATGTTCGTTTTCCGTGTCATAAGAACGTACGGTATTCACCAGATCTTTTATCACTTCAGCCGCCACTTCTGGCACCAGCAAAGTCATCGGCGTCTCTGTTTCATAATCGACAGAAACGCCATTGCTGTTATTGGTGACGGTCACGGTATACGTTGCTTTGCCCATGATTCATTTCCCGTTATGAATGACTTTCCGTTGTTGCGCACCTTCCATCAGGACTTCAGGAGCCACGAAGAAGTCAATGTTGAAATAAGTATCGTCAGTCATGGCTTCAATGTTGTGCCACTTTTCTGGAGGGAACACCGCAAACTGCCCCGCTTCGATAAGGATCACCTGATCAGGCTCTGCACTGTGTTCATCAGCGTAGCCGAGATATTTGACCGCCCCATGCATAACGGAAAGGCGTGGGTAAACCCCCGGGCGCGTTCCTTTATCAAGATGACGTTCGAATATTCCGGCAGGTGCAGTTTGTTTATTCCAGAAAGGCGTTGAGCGCGTATGAATATAATTCTGTGGGATTTGAAGCATCCTTTTCCCTCCTTCGGTGAATGCGCTGAAAACGGTTTATTCCAGCCGTTTCAGGGTACGCCTGATAATTTGCATTTTAAATACCATTTATTGGTTACTTTTTAGCACCATATCAGCGAAGAATCAGGGAGGATTATAGATGGGAAGCCCGCGACAACGCGGGCTGAAAGCATCAGGATTGCAGCGTCGCCAGTCGGGCAGCGAAACCCACGAACATCAAACCAATCAGTGAGTTGCCAACTTTAGCCAGTTTCTTTTTGGTACGTATGTACTGCGTGACAAAAGCACCAGATATAATCAGGAAGCTCAAATAGCAGAAACTCACCAGTTCCAGCGTCGCCGCCAGAATAAAGAATGAAATTCCCGTATGTGGGGCATTAACATCGATAAACTGTACGAAAAACGACACATAGAACAAAATGGCTTTCGGATTAGTCAGGCTCAAAATTAACGCGCGTTTAAAAATAGCACCGTATTGGGGCTCATCGGATTTGGCCTCGCTATTTTTACCCTTCAGGGTCGCGTAAAGAATTTTACTCCCCAGATAGAGCAAATAAAACGCACCAAGATAACGTACAATGTTGAATAATATCGGGGTGGTCTTAATTAATGTCGCCACTCCAGCCCATGCCAGAAACATCAATACCGCATCGCCAATAAATACACCGCAGGCCGCAAGATAACCGCCTTTCATACCGCTACTGACGCTATTTTTGAGTACAAACAGGGTATTTGGCCCTGGCACCAACACAATAAAAATGGCCCCAACCAGATAGGTCCAGTAATTCAGAACCCCGTATTCAGCGAACACATTAACCTCTTTAATTATCTTTCGATCATGCGCGATTAAAGGTGAATATGCTAACCAATCTGTAGCGGCTTAGAAAGGAGAAAATCAGGTTTTAACCTGATATCAACCCGATAATTGAATCATTAATCAGGCATGCTCCAGTGAAAAATTCGGGTAGTGCTCGGCAAAATACTGGCGTAAAAATTCTACCGTTATCCGCACTTTCGCTGACGTCGCCAGCCTTGAAACATAAACGGCCCAGACATTCGCTGGCTGGTAATATTCCGGTAGCACTTGCACTAAATGACCACTGGCAATGTTTTCGCTAACATCCCACCAGGAACGCAGAGCAATCCCCTGCCCATCGAGACACCACTGATGGACAATTTCTCCATGATTAGACGACAGTGGGCCGGTGACTTTAATCGCATGGGGGCCTTCTTTATTGCGTAATTGCCAGACACCAAAAGGATGATCGCGCTCTTTAATGACCAGGCACGGCAATGCAGAAAGATCGGTTAAATGTTTCGGCGCGCCATGTTGCGCAATAAATTCCGGTGACGCGCAGAGAATGCGATAATTGGTCGCCAGTTTGCGGGCGATTAAATTAGGGGCGATATCATCGCCAATGCGAATATCGAGATCGACACCTTCATTGACCAAATCGACCAACCGGTCTTCCACATCAAAACGTAATTCCAGTTGCGGATACGCCTTCGCCAGCGCTGATAACGCCGGGGCCACCACCTGTCGTCCAAAACCAAAGCTGCTGATAATACGCAGCATCCCCTGCGGCACCTGACGCACGTCAGAAAGTTCGTCCATCATCTGACCGACATCCTGCAAAATCCGCTGCGCCCATTCCTAAATCCGCTCTCCTTCTTCGGTAATGGTGACGCGGCGGGTGGTGCGGTGTAACAACACCACGTTTAGCGTTTGCTCCAGCAAGGCGATGCGCTTGCTGACGAACGCCGGTGAAACGCCCAGTTCTTCCGCCACGGCGGCAAAACCAGCCCGGCGAGCCACCAGCATAAAGACGCGCAAATCATTCAGCAGCGGTAAATTATTCATGATTCGTGTTTTATGTTTCACCAGTTACGGGGATTAATTCCTTTTCAGTCAATTATAGGATGGTGATGTTGTCAATTTTGATGGTCAGGAAGTGAGAACCCAATGATGAAAACGATGCGTATTGCTGCGATCCCGGGAGACGGGATTGGCAAAGAAGTCCTTCCTGAAGGGATTCGCGTGTTACAGGCTGCCGCTGAGCGCTGGGGCTTCGCCTTGAGTTTTGAGCAAATGGAGTGGGCGAGCTGCGAGTATTACAGCCATCACGGTAAAATGATGCCGGACGACTGGCATGAGCAACTTAGCCGTTTCGACGCCATCTATTTTGGTGCCGTCGGCTGGCCGGATACCGTTCCGGACCATATTTCGTTGTGGGGTTCGCTGCTGAAATTTCGTCGTGAATTCGACCAGTACGTCAACCTGCGCCCGGTTCGTCTCTTTCCTGGCGTTCCCTGCCCGCTGGCGGGAAAACAGCCTGGCGACATCGATTTTTACGTGGTCAGGGAAAACACCGAAGGCGAATATTCCTCGCTCGGCGGTAGAGTGAATGAAGGTACAGAGCATGAAGTCGTCATTCAGGAATCGGTATTTACCCGCCGTGGTGTCGATCGCATTTTGCGTTATGCCTTCGAACTTGCGCAAAGCCGTCCACGTAAGACACTAACTTCTGCCACTAAATCGAACGGTTTAGCCATCAGCATGCCGTACTGGGATGAGCGAGTGGAAGCAATGGCCGAGAATTACCCGGAGATCTGCTGGGACAAGCAGCATATTGATATTCTCTGCGCGCGTTTTGTGATGCAGCCGGAACGCTTCGATGTGGTAGTGGCGTCCAATTTGTTTGGCGATATCCTTTCCGATCTTGGCCCGGCCTGCACCGGCACCATTGGCATTGCCCCATCCGCCAACCTGAATCCGGAACGCACTTTCCCGTCGCTCTTCGAGCCTGTCCACGGTTCCGCGCCGGATATCTACGGGAAAAATATTGCTAACCCTATCGCCACGATTTGGGCCGGGGCAATGATGCTCGATTTTCTCGGCAATGGCGATGAGCGTTTCCAGCAAGCGCATAACGGTATTCTGGCAGCAATTGAAGAAGTGATTGCTCACGGGCCGAAAACACCTGATATGAAAGGCAATGCCACCACGCCACAGGTTGCCGACGCGATTTGCAAAATTATTTTGCGTTAAGGTCAAACCAGTTTATTTGAACCGCGTCACTGACGCGGTTTTTTTATTCGCCATTTGCAGTCAATAACCTGAGTCATTTCTCCCTTTATTGTTTACGTTTCGTGTTTTATAGCTTTCCGTATT
>ENA-UEPG01002283-UEPG01002283.1-human-gut-metagenome-genome-assembly--contig:-NODE-2283-length-12375-cov-2.925435_pt1 | contig 12375 bp, 8 predicted proteins | sample MGYA00242893_ERZ507902 | MGnify/ENA primary metagenome ERZ507902 (study PRJEB26167, sample SAMN06115491) | human gut metagenome | host: Homo sapiens | place: China:Gansu | collected 2015-04-23 | study... | reverse complement strand
ATCAGTTTGATGTTGACGCTGACACGATTCTTCAGCCCACCGTGTTTCAGTGCTTCGATCACGGATTTGTAAGCGTCCGGCAGTTCAATGTACTTGCCGACCATACCAATGGTGACTTCACTTACCGGATTCGCTTCTTCGAAGATAACCTGTTCCCATTCGGACAGATTCGCTTCCGGGCAGTTTAAGCTGAATCGTTTACAAATATAATCGTCCAGCCCCTGAGATTTCAACAGGCCCGGAATTTTATAGATGGAATCGACGTCTTTCAGAGAAATAACCGCTTTTTCCGGAACATTACAGAACAATGCAATCTTCGCACGTTCGTTCGCCGGAACGGCGCGATCTGAACGACAAATCAGGATGTCAGGCTGGATACCGATGGAGAGCAGCTCTTTTACAGAGTGCTGAGTCGGTTTGGTTTTGACTTCACCAGACGCTGCCATGTACGGCACCAGCGTCAGGTGCATAAACAGAGTGTGCTCACGGCCAATTTCAACAGCCATCTGGCGAATCGCTTCGAGGAACGGCAAGGATTCGATATCACCTACTGTACCGCCGATTTCTACCAGTACTACGTCATGACCTTCGCCACCTTCCAGCACGCGCTCTTTGATTGCGTTAGTGATGTGCGGAATAACCTGCACGGTTGCGCCGAGGTAGTCACCGCGGCGTTCTTTACGCAGAACGTCAGAGTAGATACGCCCCGTGGTGAAGTTGTTGCGGCGGCTCATTTTGGTACGAATGAAACGCTCGTAGTGCCCCAGGTCCAGGTCGGTTTCAGCGCCGTCTTCAGTAACGAACACTTCCCCGTGTTGGATTGGGCTCATAGTACCTGGATCGACGTTGATGTACGGATCCAGTTTCATGATGGTCACATTGAGGCCACGGGCTTCAAGAATGGCTGCGAGGGAGGCTGCGGCAATGCCTTTACCCAGAGAGGATACGACCCCGCCGGTCACAAAAATATAGTTCGTTGTCATGCTGAACCTGAGAAGTTAGGTTGAAAAGACGATGGAATAACCAAGACGGGAAAGCAGTATACCCGAACATGACCTGTGCCACAAACTTTCATTATCCCTCCTCTTCGCCAGCGCACTATTGAAATCAGGAGTGAGAAAATAGCCCCTTTGGGGTAAATGTTTTTGACGCAAATCAAGCGCTTGTCATTTAAAAAATGACACAAATGGCGCTTGACCGCGTAATTCCCTTAGAGATCAATTTCCTGCCGTTTTACCTGTTGCCAGACTTCTTCCATTGTTTCGAGGTCAACACCTGTCATTTCCAGTCCACGCGCGGCAACAATACGCTCCACTTCGCGAAAACGACGCTCGAATTTTTCGTTCGCTTTTTGCAATGCGATTTCTGCTTTCGTCCCTAAATGGCGAGCCAGATTAACCGTGGCAAACAGCAGGTCCCCCATTTCCTCCTCCAGTTTAGCCTGGTCGACAACAGCCTGCCGCGCTTCGTACATCACCTCGTCGATCTCTTCGTAGACTTTATCGACTACCGGACCAAGCGTCGTCCAATCGAAGCCAACGTTGGCGCAACGTTTCTGGATTTTTTGCGCACGCATTAAAGCCGGTAAACTACGAGGAATATCGTCCAGCGCCGAATGCTGCGCTTTCTGCGCGCGCTCTTCGGTTTTGATTTGCTCCCAACGGGCAAGCACTTCACTACTGTTTTCGGCAGAACTATCAGCAAAAACATGCGGATGGCGACGCTCTAATTTATCGCTAATAGCAGCGCAAATATCATTAAAGTCAAAGCGCCCTTCTTCCTGAGCCATTTGCGCGTAAAACACCACCTGGAATAGCAGATCGCCCAGTTCACCGCGAAGATCGTCAAAATCTTCACGGGCGATGGCGTCCAGCACTTCGTAGGTTTCTTCAAGGGTGTAAGGCGCAATGGTGGCAAATGTCTGCTCTTTATCCCACGGGCAGCCGTTTTCCGGATCGCGCAGGCGCTGCATAATAGTGAGCAAACGGTCGATTTGATTCATTGAATTGTCCTGAAAATTGCGGGTCTGTCAGGTGGAAACCTGTGACCAGAATAGAAGTGAGTTAGTAACACTACCCAATCAGTACGTTAATTTTGGCTTTAATGAGCTGTAATTCCTCTGGGGCAACCGTTCCTTTCTTCGTTGCTCCTCTTGCCCGCCAGGCGATACTTTTTACCTGATCAGCTAACGCTACGCCATCACGTTCCTGACCGGATAAAACAACTTCGAACGGATATCCTTTTGATTGCGTTGTACAAGGAACACACAGACACATACCTGTTTTGTTGTTGTACATGAAAGGACTCAGGACAACAGCTGGACGATGTCCAGCTTGCTCGCTACCTTTTGTCGGGTCAAAATCAACCCAAATCAGATCGCCCATATCGGGTACGTATCGGCTTACCATTACCAGACTTCCTTATCTTTCGGCTCTCCCCAGTCGATATTCTCGTGGAGGTTTTCCGGCGTGATGTCGTTGACCAGTTCAGCAAGCGTAAATACGGGCTCTTTACGCACTGGCTCAATAATTAATTTGCCATCCACCAGGTCAATCTTCACTTCATCATCAATATTCAGATTGAGCGCCTGCATTAACGTAGCCGGGATCCGCACCGCCGGTGAATTTCCCCAACGCTTTACGCTACTGTGGATCATAACCCTTTCCTCAAACCGCTATCATATGTAGATACAGTATATATCAATCTACATTGTAGATACGAGCAAATTTCGGCCTAACTCCCGTGCAACCGACGCGCGTCGATAACATCCGGCACCTGGTTGAGTTTACCCAGCACGCGACCCAGCACCTGCAGGTTGTAAATCTCAATGGTCATGTCGATGGTCGCCAGTTGCTGTTTGGTGTCGCTACGGCTGGCAACGCCAAGCACGTTCACCTTCTCGTTGGCGAGAATGGTCGTGATATCACGTAACAACCCACTACGATCATTAGCTACCACGCGGACCACCAGCGAATATCCGGCGGAGTAGCTCTCACCCCATACCGCGTCAACAATGCGTTCTGGCGCATGGGAGCGCAGTTCCGCCAGTTGTTCGCAATCGGCGCGGTGTACTGAAATACCGCGCCCCTGGGTAATGAAGCCGACAATCTCATCTCCAGGAATCGGCTGGCAGCAGCGCGCGATGTGGTGCATCAGGTTGCCAACACCTTCGACTACCACGCGACCGTTATCTTTACTGCGGTTTTGCGGCGTGTAGCTTTTTTGCTGAAGTTGCTTCAGCGCGGCGGCATCCTGCTCTTCGGCACTCGGCTTATTAAATTGCGATTGCAGGAAGTTCACCATCTGATTGAGACGGATATCCCCGCCACCAATCGCCGCCAGCAACTCGTCGACATCATTGAAGTTGTAACGCGGCAGCAGATGTTTTTCTGCTTCTTTCAGGCTGATCCCCAGATGTTCCAGCTCGTCGTCAAGGATTTGCCGCCCAGCCAGAATGTTTTTGTCACGGTCCTGTTTACGGAACCAGGCGTGAATTTTCGAACGCCCACGGCTGGTTGTGACGTAACCGAGGTTTGGGTTTAACCAGTCACGGCTGGGGTTCGGCTGTTTCTGGGTGATAATTTCAATCTGGTCGCCCATCTGCAGCTGGTAGGTGAACGGCACAATGCGCCCGCCAATTTTTGCCCCGATGCAGCGGTGTCCGACATCACTGTGGATGTGGTAAGCGAAGTCCAGCGGCGTTGATCCCGCAGGCAAATCAACGACATCACCTTTCGGCGTAAAGACGTACACCCGGTCGTCAAAGACCTGACTACGTACTTCGTCGAGCATTTCGCCGGAATCAGCCATCTCTTCCTGCCACGCAATCAGTTTACGCAGCCAGGCAATCCGGTCTTCATGTCCCGAACGTGCGCCGCCAGCAGCCGCGCCCTCTTTATATTTCCAGTGCGCAGCAACACCCAACTCTGCATCTTCATGCATCTGTTTGGTGCGGATTTGGATCTCAACGGTTTTTCCACCCGGCCCCAGAACCACGGTATGAATAGACTGATAACCGTTTGGTTTCGGGTTAGCGACGTAATCGTCAAACTCATCCGGCAGGTGGCGATAGTGAGTGTGCACTATCCCCAGTGCGGCATAGCAATCCTGTAAACGCTCGGCGACAATACGTACCGCACGCACATCAAACAGCTCATCAAAGGCGAGGTTCTTTTTCTGCATTTTACGCCAGATGCTGTAGATGTGTTTCGGACGACCATACACTTCCGCTTTAACGCCTTCAGCTTTCATCTCAGCGCGCAGATGACCAACGAACTCTTCGATGTAGTGTTCGCGGTCGAGACGCCGTTCATGCAGCAGTTTGGCAATTCGTTTGTATTCGGTTGGATGGAGGTAACGGAAGCAGTAATCTTCCAGTTCCCATTTCAGTTGTCCGATTCCGAGACGGTTAGCCAGCGGTGCGTAGATGTTGGTACACTCTTTTGCCGCCAGTACACGTTCATCTTCCGGCGCATCTTTTACTTCGCGCAGATGAGCAATACGCTCCGCCAGTTTGATGACTACGCAGCGAAAATCATCGACCATCGCCAATAACATCCGGCGAACGTTATCGACCTGTTCGGAGGAAACAGAATCAGTGTGCGTCGCTTTCAGCTGGCGGATCGCCGCCATATCACGCACGCCGTGAATAAGGTTAACGACCGACTTACCGACGCTCTCACGCAGCACATCTTCGCTGACTACGTTGGCATCCGCCAGAGGGAAAAGCAGCGCCGCCCGCAGCGTGTCAATGTCCATACTTAATGTCGAGAGGATCTCCACCATCTCAACACCACGCCACAATAACAGACTGGCATCCGGATGCCCCTGCGTCTGTTGCAGACAATACGCCCAGGTTTCGGCTAAGCACTCACACGACTTCTGGCTGGTAATACCCAGACTTGCGATCCATTTTTCCGGATCAAATTCACCAGCCTTATTGATATGTGCACTTCTTACCGCAACCATCGTCCTCTCCTTTAGGGACCAGACCTGCCGAAATCGGCAAATCGCAACTATTTAACGCGCGAGAAAAGTACCATCGATTCCAGATGTCCCGTGTGTGGGAACATATCCAGCATCGCCAGTCGCGCAATGGTATATCCTGCTTTTAATAACGCTTCGCTATCCCGAGCCAGCGTTGCAGGGTTACAGGATACATAAACTATACGAATAGGTTCCAGTTTTATAATTTGCTGCATAACACCTGCGGCACCTGCTCGCGCCGGGTCCAGCAACACTTTATCGAAGCCGTTTTTCGCCCACGGCTGCTTTGTGACATCTTCTTCAAGATTTTCGTGATAAAACGTCACATTCTGTAAGCCATTAAGACGCGCATTCTGCTGGCCTTTTTCCACCAGCGCCGGAACACCTTCTACACCGACCACACTGGCAGCTTGTGTCGCCAATGGCAGTGTAAAGTTGCCCATACCGCAGAACAGATCCAGTACGCGATCTTCAGGTTGCACATCCAGCCATTCCAACGCACGCGCTACCATTTTTTGGTTCACACCCGCATTGACCTGAATAAAATCGCGCGGGCTAAAAGTTAAGCGCAACCCGTTTGAGTCATACCAGGGCATCTCACCAGAGACGGTTTCGAGTATCTCACTATCGGGGGCGAGATACAGATCCAGGCCTTCAGAATGCGAAAAGCGTTCCAGTTTTTCGCGATCTGCCGAACTTAGCGGTGCGGTATGGCGCAAAATCATCAGCGTGCCGCTGGTTGCCTGTACCAGTTCAACATGACCAAGATGGCGCATAGCTTGTAAGCTGCCCAGGCATGCCCTGACTTTGGGCAGCAATGCTTCAAGTTGGGGCGCTAAAATGGGGCATTGTTTGACGTCGACAATGTCACTGGAGCCCGCTTTGCGAAACCCCATCTGAAGTTGCTGTGTTTTCGGTAAGTAGTTCAGACTTAAACGCGCGCGACGGCGATAGCCCCAGGGAACATCGGCGATCACTTCAGAGACATCGTGTTTCATTAATCGGGCGAGTGCCGCACTTTTGCTTCGCTGCTGTAAATCCTCGCTGGCGTGTTGTTGCTGACAGCCACCGCATACGCCAAAATGAGGACAGCGTGGCGTTTCGCGTTCCGGGCTATCGCTTAACCGGCGTACGACTTTAGCGCGGGCATACTGTTTTTTATCTTCAGTAACAGTAACTTCCGCGTTTTCCTGCGGCAATAATCCGGGGATAAATAGCGTTTTGCCGTTATGTCGCGCCACGCCCTGACCAAAAGAGTCGAGGTCGTTGACTGAAACGGTTATGATCTGACGCGTCGTCGTGCGTCGTTTTGCAGAGTAGAATTGCGCCATTGGCGAGACTTTCTCAATTTAACAGTGTGACCTTAATTGTCCCATAACGGAACTCCATGACCAACTACAGCCTGCGCGCACGCATGATGATTCTGATCCTGGCACCGACCGTCCTTATTGGTTTATTGCTGAGTATCTTTTTCGTCGTGCATCGCTATAACGACTTGCAGCGTCAACTGGAAGATGCCGGTGCCAGCATTATTGAGCCGCTTGCAGTTTCTACTGAATATGGCATGAGCCTGCAAAATCGCGAATCTATCGGTCAGTTAATAAGCGTACTGCATCGTCGCCATTCCGATATTGTTCGCGCGATTTCGGTTTATGATGAAAATAACCGACTCTTTGTCACCTCCAATTTTCATCTTGATCCCTCATCAATGCAGCTCGGCAGCAACGTGCCGTTTCCTCGCCAGCTCACTGTCACTCGTGACGGCGATATTATGATCCTCCGCACGCCGATTATTTCTGAGAGTTACTCCCCCGACGAATCGCCCAGTAGCGATGCCAAAAATAGTCAAAATATGTTGGGATATATTGCGCTGGAGCTGGATCTTAAATCGGTTCGCTTGCAGCAATATAAAGAGATCTTTATTTCCAGCGTGATGATGCTGTTTTGTATCGGTATTGCGCTTATTTTTGGCTGGCGCTTAATGCGCGATGTAACCGGTCCGATTCGCAACATGGTGAATACCGTCGACCGCATCCGTCGCGGGCAACTCGACAGCCGGGTGGAAGGATTTATGCTCGGCGAGCTGGATATGCTGAAAAACGGTATCAACTCGATGGCAATGTCGCTGGCTGCTTATCACGAAGAGATGCAGCACAATATCGACCAGGCGACGTCCGATCTGCGTGAAACGCTGGAGCAGATGGAAATTCAGAACGTTGAGTTAGATCTGGCGAAAAAGCGCGCCCAGGAAGCGGCGCGTATTAAATCCGAGTTTCTGGCAAATATGTCACACGAGCTGCGTACACCACTGAATGGTGTTATTGGCTTTACCCGCCTGACGCTGAAAACAGAATTAACACCAACGCAGCGCGATCACCTGAATACGATTGAACGTTCGGCAAATAATTTGCTGGCAATTATTAATGATGTTCTCGACTTCTCGAAACTGGAAGCAGGTAAGCTGATTCTGGAAAGTATTCCATTCCCACTACGCAGCACGCTGGATGAAGTCGTTACTCTGCTGGCACATTCTTCTCACGATAAAGGGTTAGAACTGACGCTCAATATTAAAAGCGACGTGCCTGATAACGTGATCGGCGACCCGCTGCGATTACAGCAAATCATCACTAACCTGGTGGGGAATGCAATTAAATTCACCGAGAATGGCAACATTGATATTCTGGTAGAAAAACGTGCGCTGAGTAATACCAAAGTGCAGATTGAAGTGCAGATTCGGGATACCGGCATTGGTATTCCTGAACGCGATCAATCGCGCTTATTCCAGGCCTTCCGACAGGCTGATGCCAGTATTTCCCGCCGTCATGGTGGCACCGGGCTGGGGCTGGTGATTACACAAAAACTGGTTAATGAAATGGGCGGCGATATTTCGTTCCATAGCCAGCCGAATCGCGGTTCAACTTTCTGGTTCCACATTAATCTCGATCTGAACCCGAACATTATTATCGAAGGGCCATCCACCCAGTGCCTCGCAGGTAAGCGCCTGGCCTATGTCGAACCAAACTCCGCAGCAGCGCAATGCACGCTGGATATTTTAAGTGAAACGCCGCTGGAAGTGGTTTATAGCCCAACGTTCTCCGCGCTGCCTCCCGCGCATTACGACATGATGTTGTTAGGCATCGCGGTGACCTTCCGCGAGCCGCTAACAATGCAACATGAGCGATTAGCGAAAGCGGTATCGATGACCGATTTCCTGATGCTGGCACTTCCTTGCCATGCACAAGTCAATGCTGAAAAACTCAAGCAAGATGGTATCGGCGCGTGTCTGCTGAAACCATTAACACCTACACGCCTGTTGCCTGCCCTGACGGAATTTTGTCATCACAAACAAAACACGCTTTTGCCTGTAACCGATGAAAGTAAGCTGGCAATGACAGTCATGGCGGTTGATGACAACCCCGCTAACCTGAAACTTATCGGCGCATTGCTGGAAGATATGGTGCAACATGTGGAACTTTGCGATAGCGGGCATCAGGCGGTTGAACGGGCGAAACAGATGCCGTTCGATTTGATCTTAATGGATATTCAAATGCCGGACATGGATGGCATTCGGGCCTGCGAACTCATCCACCAACTCCCGCATCAGCAACAAACGCCGGTTATCGCGGTAACGGCGCATGCAATGGCCGGGCAAAAAGAGAAGCTGCTTGGCGCAGGGATGAGCGATTATCTGGCGAAACCGATTGAAGAAGAGCGATTGCATAATTTGTTGTTGCGCTACAAGCCTGGCAGCGGTATTTCCTCTCGCGTCGTGACGCCCGAAGTCAACGAAATTGTGGTGAACCCGAATGCGACCCTCGACTGGCAACTGGCACTACGCCAGGCAGCAGGAAAAACCGATTTAGCGCGCGATATGCTGCAAATGTTACTCGATTTCCTGCCTGAAGTTCGCAACAAAGTTGAGGAACAGCTGGTTGGAGAAAACCCGGAAGGCCTGGTTGATTTGATTCATAAACTGCATGGCAGTTGCGGCTATAGCGGTGTGCCACGTATGAAGAATCTCTGCCAACTGATCGAACAACAGCTACGTAGCGGTACTAAAGAAGAAGATTTGGAACCGGAGCTGCTGGAACTGTTGGACGAGATGGATAATGTCGCGCGCGAAGCCAGCAAAATTCTCGGGTAATGGATGTCTTGTCGAGTAGCAATCGGCTTTTTATGACGCTGGTTTCAGATTGGTGACAAAGTGCCTGTGTTTATGCCGGATGCGGCGTTAACGCCTTATCCGGCCTACAAAACCAATTAAATTCAATGAATTAAAAAATGATGTAGACCTGATACATAGCACAACAGGCTATTTTGCGTTTAGCATCAGTCTCAAACCGGCTCCAGATAGAGCCGGTTTTGGTTTTCTGTCTTAACGCACCATGCACGGGCGCTTGTTATCGAACGTCCAGCCAGGAATCAGATACTGCATTCCCATCGCATCGTCACGCGCGCCAAGCCCGTGTTTCTGATACAGCTCATGGGCTTTCATCACTTGATCCATATCGATTTCTACGCCCAATCCTGGTTTTTGCGGCACCTGTACCAGCCCGCCTTTGATCTCAAACGGTTCTTTGGTCAGGCGCTGATTGCCTTCCTGCCAAATCCAGTGCGTATCAATAGCAGTAATTTTACCCGGTGCAGCGGCGGCAACATGGGTAAACATCGCCAGGGAAATATCGAAGTGGTTGTTAGAGTGTGAACCCCAGGTCAGCCCAAATTCATGGCACATTTGCGCCACACGTACCGAACCTTGCATTGTCCAGAAATGCGGATCCGCCAGCGGGATATCAACGGATTGTAACGAGAGCGTATGGCCCATCTGCCGCCAGTCGGTGGCGATCATATTGGTTGCGGTCGGCAGGCCAGTCGCGCGACGGAACTCCGCCATCACTTCACGCCCGGAGAAACCTTGCTCCGCACCACACGGATCTTCTGCATAAGCCAGCGAACCTTTCAGGTATTTACCGATTTTAATCGCTTCGTTCAGCGACCAGGCACCGTTAGGATCGAGCGTAATACGCGCCTGCGGGAAGCGTTGCGCCAGTGCCACAATAGACTCGGCCTCTTCTTCCCCGGCCAGTACACCGCCCTTCAGTTTGAAATCGTTGAAGCCATATTTTTCATATGCCGCTTCCGCCAGGCGCACCACCGCATCCGGCGTCATCGCTTCTTCATGACGCAGGCGATACCAGTCGCATGAGTCATCCGGCTGGCTTTGATACGGCAGCGGCGTGGCTTTGCGATTACCGACGAAGAACAGATAACCGAGCATTTCGACTTCGCTACGCTGTTGACCATCGCCCAGCAGCGATGCCACGTTTACCCCCAGATGCTGCCCCAGCAGATCCAGCATTGCCGCTTCTATCCCGGTAACTACATGAATAGTGGTACGTAGGTCAAATGTCTGCAAACCGCGCCCACCAGCATCACGATCGGCAAAAGTATTACGCACCAGCGTCAGAACGTTTTTGTATTCACCCAGCGTTTTACCTACCACCAGCGGAATCGCATCTTCCAGCGTTTTACGGATTTTCTCGCCGCCGGGAATTTCCCCTACGCCAGTGTGACCAGAATTATCTTTGATAATCACAATATTACGCGTAAAGAACGGTGCGTGTGCACCACTCAGATTCATCAGCATACTGTCATGACCCGCCACCGGGATAACCTGCATTTCAGTAACAACAGGCGTCGTAAATTGAGAACTCATATTTATGTCCTTTTTCAGAATCAATGACGGCCGAAAACGGGACGTTTACGGTCAAAGGTCCAGCCGGGGATCAGGTACTGCATCGGACCTGCGTCGTTACGCGCACCGCCAGGCAGACGTTTATAGGCCTCATGTGCCTTTTGTACCTGTTCCCAGTCCAGTTCCACGCCCAGACCGGGCGCATCAGGAACGGCAATTTTTCCGTTTTTAATCTCCAGCGGATTTTGGGTCAGGCGACAATCGCCCTCCTGCCAAATCCAGTGGGTATCGATAGCGGTAGGATTACCCGGTGCCGCCGCGCCCACATGGGTAAACATCGCCAGAGAGATATCGAAATGGTTATTAGAATGGCAGCCCCAGGTCAGCCCCCAGTCGTCGCAAAGCTGCGCCACACGGACTGCACCGGAAAGCGTCCAGAAGTGCGGATCGGCAAGTGGAATATCTACCGCATTGAGCATCACCGCATGACCCATTTCGCGCCAGTTGGTGGCGATCATGTTAGTCGCGACGGGCAAGCCGGTCGCCCGTCGAAATTCCGCCATCACTTCACGTCCGGAGAAGCCCTGTTCTGCGCCGCATGGATCTTCGGCATAGGTAAGAACATCATTCAGCCCTTTGCATAAAGAAATGGCTTCATCAAGCAGCCATGCACCGTTGGGATCAACGGTAATCCGCGCATCCGGGAAGCGTTTCTTCAATGCACGAACAGTGTCGATTTCTTGCTCGCCAGGTAACACGCCGCCCTTAAGTTTGAAATCTTTAAAGCCGTAGCGATCCTGTGAGGCTTCCGCCAGACGCACAACGGCTTCGCTGTTCATTGCTTTCTGATGCCGCAACTGATACCACTCATGGTTGCCCGGCGTATTTTCCACATAAGGAAGATCGGTTTTGGTCCGATCACCGATATAAAACAGATAACCGAGGACGGTAATAGCCTCGCGTTGCTTGCCTGGCCCTAACAGTTCGCAGACCGGAACATTCAGCGCCTTACCTAGCAGGTCAAGCAAAGCGGCTTCCAGCGCCGCCACGGCGTTAACGCGTAATTCAAAGGTCCAGGCACCTTTACCGAAGGTATCAAAATCGGCGGCCTGATTACCTTTATGCCCTGCTGGACCACTTTATTCAGTCGCGCAACTTCCTGGCCCAGAACCATCGGAATAGCATCGACAAGCGTCTGATAAATCACATCTCCGCCCGGCGCTTCACCAATGCCGGTATGCCCGGCGTTATCGGTGAGTACCACAATATTGCGGGTGAAATATGCGTTATGTGCCCCACCAATATTAAGCAACATGCTGTCATGCCCGGCCACCGGAATGACTTTCATATCAGTAATAACAGGACTGGATTGTGTCGCCATCTTATTGCCCCGCAACAGGTTTCAACTCGATACGCTTGATATCGCCCACCAGCACCAGGTAGCTCAGTACCGCGATTAAGGCATGAACACCAACATAAATCAGCGCCCCATTAAACGAGCCAGTCGTGCCAACGATATAACCAATTGCGATTGGCGTGACGATGCCAGAAATGTTACCGAACATGTTGAACAGGCCACCGGAAAGACCGCTGATCTCTTTTGGCGCGGTATCTGCCATTACTGCCCAACCCAGCGCCCCGATGCCCTTACCGAAGAAGGCCAGCGCCATAAAGCCGATGATCATCCACTCAAC
>ENA-UEPG01002258-UEPG01002258.1-human-gut-metagenome-genome-assembly--contig:-NODE-2258-length-12495-cov-22.965453_pt1 | contig 12495 bp, 9 predicted proteins | sample MGYA00242893_ERZ507902 | MGnify/ENA primary metagenome ERZ507902 (study PRJEB26167, sample SAMN06115491) | human gut metagenome | host: Homo sapiens | place: China:Gansu | collected 2015-04-23... | reverse complement strand
TGGTAATCTTTAGTTGTCTCATTCTTTAAAAACAGATTTGGAGTGCAAAGTTACGACAAATAATTTGTTAACATACATATTTAGGCAACTTTTTCACTATATTTTCAACTAATAAAACAAAAAAGAATGCCGACAAGTTGTATGACGGCATCCTTTTTCTATTTCATTAGCTTATCCTACAATCTTCTTACCTTAATTTATAACTCATTCCTGAGTCAGGTCTACTGCAAAGTATCCGCGCTTGCCGGACGGGAATACGCCGGTCAGGAACAATACCTGATTCGGAGACTTAACAGCGGCTTTCATCACTTCTTCCAGATCACTTACTTTGCGCATCGGCTGGTCGTTAGCTTTCAGGATGATGAAACCTTTGCGAACTCCTGCATCTGACATCTTACCGGAAGAAACGCCTGTCACTTGCAGACCATAGCCGAGATTCAGCTGTTTCTTCAAGTCATCCGGCAGTTCTTTGAATGCAGCACCCAGAATTTCCATACCAGCTTCCTTCACGATCTTGGTAGTACCCTGTTCGTTCTTCAGCGTCACTTCTACTGACTTTTCTTTCTTGTCACGAACTAGTTTCACAGTTACCTTATCGCCCGGACGGTGTTTAGCCAATGCTTCCTGCAAGTCGGCAAAGTTATGTACTTTCTTGTTATCTAAACCGACAATTACGTCATCCACCTTGATATCAGCACCGGCAGCCGAACCGTTATCAACGATTTCGCGTACCCATACGCCGTCTACCACGCCAAATTCTTTCGCTTTATCACGCAGTGTAGTACCGGACTTATCGATAGGACTCTGATCTTCCATGATGCTGCTGCCCAAAGAAGCTCCCTTGATGCCAAGGAGGGCACGCTGTACTGTTCCGTATTGTTTCAGGTCGGCAACTACCTTAGTCATAATGCTGGTAGGGATAGCAAAGCCGTATCCGGCGTATGCTCCCGTAGGTGAAGACAACACGGAGTTAATACCTACCAGTTCGCCTTTCGCATTCACCAGTGCACCACCACTATTTCCCTGGTTGATGGCGGCATCTGTCTGGATGAAAGATTCAATACCGCCATTGTATACTCCCAAAGTACGGGCTTTGGCACTTACGATACCTGCTGTCACTGTAGAGTTCAGATTGAAGGGGTTTCCTACGGCGAGTACCCACTCTCCTACTTTCAGTGTTTCGGAATCTCCAACCGGAATAGTAGGCAGATCATCATCAGACTCAATCTTGATCAAAGCAAGGTCTGTGCTCGGGTCAGTACCGATCACACGTCCTCTGAACTCACGGTTATCATTCAGCTTCACACTGATCTCATCGGCACCTTCAATTACGTGATTGTTGGTTACGATATATCCGTCTTTGGAAATGATGACTCCGGAACCAAAACCAACACGAGGCTGGGATTGTACCTGACGCTGCTGTCCGCGTCCGTCTCCAAAGAAGAAGTCAAAAATATCCGGCGCTTGCTGAACGGTTCTTGTTTTAGCTTCCTGAGTAGACTTTATATGTACGACAGCATGAAGCGAATTCTCCGCAGCTTGTGTCAAGTCAACCGGTTGAGCGTTTACCGCGTCAAAAGCAGCCAATTTGACATTGGGATTCTGCTGGAACATCTCATTAAAAGATGTCTCTTTGGCAGCATCATTGGATTGCAACAATTTGTAAGTTGTCAATCCTGCAACTCCTGAGCTAAGAAGAATAATAGCTCCTACTCCCAGAATGTTCTTTGTTGTCTGTTTCATGATTTATAATTCTTTAAAATGTTAATATTCGACATTGTTTTAACTTTTACGACGTTAAAATAATAACAAATATCGTTCACTTATTCTACTTGTCACTCTTTTTTGTCCTCTTTTAACAGAGAATATTTGAGGCTTAACAGCGCTTAACGACAGCAACTGACAAATTTACATTCGTTGTATGTCAGATGGCTTTAACAGTCTGACATTCATTCAGTAAGATCAGATTTTCATGACACCGATTCCGGGTAAGTCATTCAAGGTGATTTTCCCCTTCACCACTTCTACCCCTTTAAAGCGATCGTTGGAGATGAGCAGGTTGCCATCGAGATCGGCAAAATCGACCGCCGGAGAAAATTGCGAGGCGGCAGATATCGCACACGAAGTCTCCGTCATGCAGCCCACCATCACGCGCATTCCCAAAGCGTGCGCCAGCGTCACCATCTTCCATGCTTCACGCATACCGGTACATTTCATCAGTTTGATGTTGATTCCCGTAAACGCACCTTTCAAAGCGGCCACATCCTTTAAACGCTGTAACGACTCATCGGCAAACACCGGCAGAGGGCTTTGCTGTGTCACCCAGGCAATGTCATCCAGTTGTTCCTTCGGCATGGGCTGCTCTATCATTACAATCCCCTTCTCTTTCAGCCAATGGATCATATCGAGCGCATATTGGCGGTCTTTCCATCCCTGGTTGGCATCTATGGCAATCGGAAGATCTGTCACCGAACGGATCGTCTCTATCATTTCCTTATCGTTGTCTCTCCCTAGCTTTACCTTTAATATATTAAACCGGTCTGCACACTCTTTTGTTTTGGCGCGCACCACATCGGGCGTATCAATACCGATCGTAAAGGTGGTGGAAGGGGTCTTTTCCTTATTCAATCCCCATATCTTATGCCACGGAGCTCCCAGCAGTTTTCCCACCAAATCATGAAGGGCAATATCTACCGCTGCCTTTGCCGCCGTGTCTTTCGGCGACAGACTGTCAACGTATGACAAAATGTCCTCTAACTGAAAAGGATCACTGAATTGCTCCAGATTTACTTTTTTAAGGAAGTTCATCACCGACTCCACCGTCTCCCCAAGATAAGGGGGCATTGACGCCTCTCCATATCCGGTCACTCCCTCATATTCGATTTCTACCTGCACATCGGGTGTGGTGGTACGCGAATAAGTGGCTACCGTAAAGACGTGCCTCAACTTTAACTCATAAGGGAAAAAAGTCATTTTCATCTTTCCTCCCATACCCTGTTTGTTTATATGAATGGTGGAAGCTATAGATTCTCCCGCCAATACCTGACTGACAGCTATTCCGGAGCCTAAAGTTGCAAAGGCGGCCGTTTTCAGGAAATCTCTTCTATTTGGCATTTGTTGAATGGATAATGGATAATTGATAATGATTAGTCATATAGATAATAGGGGTTATGGTCAGTGGTATTCATGCCTTTCTCCTTATTTATATAAGGCAGGAAGCGAGTGGCAAAAAGCAGACGGCCGGTGTTGAACTCGTCGTAGTATTCGTCTTCGGGATCAAAGCTGCTGACATGTACGTCTCCCAGGGCATGGATGAAGCGTTTGTTGCCCAGGTAGATGCCTACGTGCGAGATGCCTTCTTTGCGGTCGGCTGTGGCTTTGCGACCGAAAAAGACGAGGTCTCCGCGTTGCACGTTGGAGAAATCAGGAGCGATTTCAATGCGTTCGCCTACATAAGCCTGTTGCGACGCATCTCTCGGGATGATTATATCGTGCATAAAAAGCACTGTCCGGACCAGACCGCTGCAATCGACTCCTTTCGAAGAAGTTCCCGCCCACAGATAAGGGATTCCGATCATTGTATAGGCGGTTTGAATAATGCTTTCGACATCCTGTTTCAATGAAGCTCTCCACTTCGTTTCGGGTTGTGAAATATGTTTGGATATATATGCCTGGCGACCGTCGGGATAAGACACTTTGTAAAAGCGCCCTTTGCTCCCCTCCCACTTCAGACGGTTGCCGGCAACGACATCCGATACGGTCTGAGAGTCATCATCCGGTTTTTCGTACGTAAATCCATAATGGGAAGTCACCACGATCTTCTCAGCACGGTTCCATTCATTGTATTGATCTTTCGACATCGGAGTAATCACCATCCGGTGTACCCATCCCGTATAGTCATCCGGAGTCTGAATCTCATACCAGCCGGTATATTGCAATACCTTGACCGGCATTCCGAGCAGCGCCTGCGTACTCATCCCGGATGTAAACTTACCTTCATCGCGCATATTACAAACAGAAATGTGCACTACCCCATAAGCCGAATCAGCAGGCATGGGGCGTATTTCCTGAGCTTTCAGACTAACTACCGTTACTACCAGCAAGCAATAGAAAAAAAGGATATTTTTCTTCATTGAATCATGATTTAATGATAGCAAAGGTAGAAATTATTTCTATTTGTGACACTTTCTTTGGCTAAAACAAAATAAATGACGTACTTTTGCAGTCTAAAGCAGTTGGCCGGTCTGTCGCGTGCGCGTTTCGCGCAGGAGGAAAGTCCGGGCAACACAGAGCATCCTACTTCCTAACAGAAAGCTGTCCGCGAGGGTAGAGTAACGTAGAAGAAAATAACCGCCGCTCCTTTCGGGGAGAGGTAAGGGTGAGAAGGTAGGGTAAGAGCCTACCAGTCGTATGGTGACATACGGGCTGTACGTCTTAGGAGTTGTAAGGTCATGTAAACCGGCGTTATGAGAGCTGCTCGCTCCATGTCGGAGGGTAGACCGCTAAAGTGTCGTGGTGACACGCCACTCAGATAAATGACAGGCACCTTATATCTATAAGGTACAGAACTCGGCTTACAGGCTGACTGCTTTTTCTTTTTTTAAACTCTGAGCCATGAAGAAGAAAATCACTGATATATGGAAATTCCTTACGTATGACATCTGGCGCATTACGGAAGGTGAAGTGACCAGGACTAAGTTCTCGCTCTACAATATCATTAAGACCATTTATCTCTGTATCAACCGTTTTACGAAAGACCGGATGGCAAATAAGGCATCGGCTCTGACATACAGTACCCTGCTTGCCATTGTCCCGATACTCGCTATCCTGTTCGCCATCGCACGCGGATTCGGGTTCGACAGTTTGATGGAACATCAATTGCGCAACGGGTTCGGGGGAAACATAGAAACCACGGAAGCCATCCTCTCCTTTGTAGATTCATATCTTTCACAGACCAAAGGTGGTCTGTTCATCGGAATCGGTTTGGTGATGTTGCTATGGACGGTTATCAATCTGGTCAGCAATATAGAAATCACATTCAACCGTATCTGGGAAGTGAAGAAAGCGCGTTCCATGTACCGCAAGATTACGGATTATTTCTCCATGTTCCTGTTGATGCCGATTCTGATTGTAGTCTCCGGCGGTCTTTCCATTTTCGTAGGTACCATGCTCAAGCAGATGGACGACTTCGTACTGCTGGCCCCTATCATGAAATTTGCGATACGCCTCATCCCTTTCGTCCTAACCTGGCTGATGTTCACAGGGCTGTATATCTTTATGCCGAACACAAAAGTGAAATTCAAACATGCATTTATCGCAGGAGTCCTGGCGGGAACCGCCTATCAGGTTTTTCAGTACCTATATATCAGCAGCCAGTTGGGAGTATCGAAGTACAATGCCATCTACGGTAGTTTCGCCGCCTTACCTTTGTTCCTTCTCTGGTTGCAAATATCCTGGACTATCTGCCTGTTCGGGGCGGAACTGACATATGCGGGACAGAATATCCAAAGTTTCAGCTTCGACCAGGATACGAGAAATATCAGCCGCCGTTACCGCGACTTTATCTCTATCCTGATTATGTCTCTTATAGCCAAACGATTCGAAAAGAACGAGCCGCCCTATACAGCTTCGGAAATATCGGAAGAACATAAGATACCGATCCGGCTCACCAATCAAGTGCTTTATCAATTGCAGGAGATAGCTTTGATTCATGAAGTCGTCACAGACACCAAAAGTGAGGAAATCGGCTATCAGCCGTCAATGGATATCAATCAACTGAACGTAGCTATTCTGCTCGACCGTCTGGACACCTATGGTTCGGAGAACTTCAAGATTGATAAAGACGAAGAATTCAGCGACGAATGGAAAGTGCTGACCGAATCCAGAGAGGAATATTATAAAAAGGCAAGTAAGGTATTACTGAAGGACTTATAAAAAAGTGATGCCTTAAATCATGGAAATGAACTTAAACACAATTATATTAAAAAAAAATGAAGAAACTACTACTCAGTGCTATTGCCCTATGCTTTGCAGGAGCAATCACGGCACAAGAATCTCCGCTATGGATGCGTCATTGCACGCTTTCTCCGGACGGTACTACCATTGCCTTTACTTACAAAGGAGACATCTACACCGTGCCGGCTACGGGCGGACGTGCAACACAAATCACCACTAATCCGGCTTTTGACACAGAACCGGTATGGAGTCCCGATGGCAAGCAGATCGCCTTTGCATCCGACCGTATGGGAAGTCTCGATGTTTTCGTTGTATCCAAAGACGGCGGAGTCCCCCAACGACTGACTACCCATTCCGGCAGTGAGAAACCCATTGCTTACAAAGACAATAAGCATATCTTATTCACAGCTAATATCACGCCCTCTACTGAAGATGCCGGATTTCCTTCCGGCCAGTTCCAGCAGGTATATGAAGTAGGCGTAACAGGCGGACGCCCTGTTATGTTCTCATCCATGCCGATGGAATGTATCTCTATCAATAAAGACGGAAGATTGCTCTATCAGGATAAGAAAGGATACGAGGACTACTGGCGCAAGCATCAGGTGTCCCCTATCGCCCGTGATGTCTGGATGTATACTCCGGGAAAGACACCCGTTTACCAGAAACAAACCACTTTCGGTGGTGAAGACCGCGAACCGGTATGGGCTCCCGACGGACAGTCATTCTATTACTTGAGTGAAGAAAAAGGCTCTTTCAATGTATTCCAACGTACTCCCGGAGCCGCTACCGCCAAACAGATTACTTTCCACACCAAGCATCCCGTCCGCTTTTTAAGCGTAGCTGCCGACGGCAAACTCTGCTACGGTTATAACGGTGAAATCTATACACTCGCTCCGGGTGGAAAACCGCAGAAAGTAAACGTTACTATCCTGTCGGACAAGAACGACAAAGACATCATCCGCCAAATCAGATCGAACGGCGCTACCGACATTGCCGTATCCCCTAAAGGAAAAGAGGTGGCATTCATCATGCGCGGCGACGTTTACGTTACTTCAATCGATTACAAGACAACGAAACAAATCACGAATACTCCCGACCAGGAACGCAACCTGAGCTTCTCTCCCGACGGACGGACGCTAGTCTATTCTTCTGAACGCAACGGACTTTGGCAACTCTATACTTCAACCATCGTGCGTAAAGACGAAAAACAATTCACTTATGCTACCGAACTGAAAGAGGAACGCCTGACAAAATCCAATGTTGCTTCTTTCGAACCACAATTCAGCCCTGACGGCAAGGAAATAGCATTCCTGGAAAACCGCACCGCTATCCGTGTCATCAACCTGAAAAGCAAGGCTGTACGCACCGTGATGGATGCCAAATACCAGTATTCCTATGCAGACGGCGACCAATGGTTCCAATGGAGCCCCGACAGTAAATGGATTCTTTCGGACTTCATTGGTATAGGCGGCTGGAACAATAAAGATGTCGTGTTGCTGAAAGCTGACGGTAAAGGTGAAATGGTCAACCTGACCGAAAGCGGATATGGCGACAGCAATGCCAAATGGGTACTCGGCGGAAAAGCAATGATATGGAACAGCGACCGTGCCGGATACCGCAGCCATGGTAGCTGGGGAAGCGAAAGCGATGCTTATATCATGTTCTTCGACGTAGATGCCTACAACCGTTTTATGATGAGCAAGGAAGACCTCGCTTTACTTGAAGAAGCGGAAAAAGCCGAGAAAGCGGAGAAAGACAAAAAGGAAAAGGCGGAGAAAGAGAAGGCCGACAAGAAGAAAGATAAAAAAGGAACCAAGACGGAAGATAAGAAAGAAGATTCGGACAAGAAAGAGAAAGAAGAAGTAAAACCGCTGACTTTCGACCTCGAAAACCGCTTTGACCGTATCGTCCGCCTGACTGTAAATTCCTCCCGGCTCGGCGATGCCGTACTTACTCCGAAAGGTGACGCACTCTATTATCTTGCAGCATTTGAAGGCGGCTATGATTTATGGGAACATAAACTGAAAGAGAACAGTACTAAAATATTATTGAAAGGAGTTGGCGGTGGCGCATTGATACCCGACAAAGAAGGAAAGAACATCTTTATGTGCACAGGCGGACAACTGAAGAAAATCGAAATTGCCGGCAGCAAAATCACCCCGATTAGCTTTGAGGCTTTCTTCGATTACCGTCCTTATGAGGAACGTGCCTATATCTTCGACCACGTCTACCAGCAAGTAAACGACAAATTCTATGTTGCCGACCTTCAAGGTACCGACTGGAAAGGATACAAAGAAGCATACCAACGCTTCCTGCCTCATATCAATAACAATTATGACTTCGCCGAAATGCTGAGCGAAATGCTCGGAGAACTGAACGCTTCACATACCGGAGCCCGCTATGGAGCAGGAAGCAGTGCGCTACCTACCGCTGCCTTAGGTGTATTCTATGACGAATCATACGATGGCGCCGGACTGAAAATCAAAGAGATTATGGCTCAGAGTCCTTTCACTCAGAAAAAGACAGATGTAAAAGAAGGATGCATCATCGAAAAAGTGGACGGAAAGGTAATTGAAGCCAACGCAGATTATTTCCCGTTATTTGAAGGAAAAGTAGGACGCAAAGTCATACTTACCGTATATGACCCCGCTACCAAGAAACGTTTTGAAGAGACAGTGAAAGCCATCAGTTACGGGGCTCAAAGCGAACTGCTCTACAAACGTTGGGTAAAACGCTGTGCACAAAAAGTAGAAGAACTATCCGGCGGACGTATCGCCTACGTACACATCAAAGGAATGGATAGCCCGAGCTTCCGTAAGATGTATTCCGAACTGTTGGGACGTTACCGCAATAAAGAAGCAGTTATCGTGGATACTCGCCATAATGGCGGCGGATGGCTGCACGATGATGTAGTAACGCTGCTCAACGGAAAAGAATACCAGCGTTTCGTTCCACGCGGACAATACATCGGCAGCGACCCATTTAACAAATGGTTGAAACCGTCATGCATGTTGACTTGTGAAGACAATTACAGTAACGCGCACGGTACCCCATACGTATATAAGACATTAGGCATTGGTAAATTAATAGGTACTCCTGTCGCGGGAACCATGACTGCCGTATGGTGGGAACGGCAAATCGACCCGTCTATCGTATTCGGCATCCCGCAGGTAGGTTGTATGGATATGCAAGGAAAATATCTTGAGAACCAGACTTTACAACCCGACATCCTAGTCTACAATGAACCGGAAGCCAGTCTGAAAGGGGAAGACGCCCAGTTGAAAGCAGCAGTAGACCATCTGCTGAAAGAATTATCAAAGAAAAAATAAACAATAAAGGGCTGTGATTGAAAGTTTTTTCATCACAGCCCTCTCTTTTTTAATCTGAGAATCTATTTTTCAATCAGTAGCGATTATACGAAACCACTTTCTCTTTCGGCTTCCTCATCTTCTTACGCTTCTCTTTCACCGGATACCCTATCGCAATATCCAGCAATACACGTCGGGAAGCAGGAATCCCCGTCAGCCGCTTCATTTCCTTTTCATCAAACCAGCCCAGGATACACGATCCCAGCCCTTCACTTTCAGCAGCCAATGTGATATGAGCAGCAGCAATACCGATATCAATCAGCGGAAAATGCTTATCCTTCACTTTCCCGCCGAGTAAAGAAGTGATATTAGCCGATTCTTCCACAATCAGTATATGCACGGGAGCATCCTTGGCAAACTTATTCATTCCCAGCCCTGCCGCCGCTTTGCCAATCTTCAAAGCCAATTCGCGGTCGGTTATCACCACAAACTTCCACGGCTGCGCATTGCAGGCAGAAGGAGCCATACGCCCCGCCTCAATAATCCGTTCCAGCTTCTCCACTTCCACCGGGCGTTCTTTATCATACGCGCGGTCGCTCTGACGGGAAAGCACTAATTGCAGAAATTCACTATCTTCCATCTCACTTATATTGAATCATCCGACTGATATACTTGCCTATAATATCAAACTCGATATTCACCACACTTCCAATCTCAAATGTATGGAAATTAGTATGCTCATAAGTATAAGGAATGATAGCTACCTGGAAAGTGTCATCCGTAGGGTTACATACCGTCAGGCTGACACCATTCACAGTTACCGAACCTTTGTCCACAGTGATATATCCCCGTTTCGCCATTTCCTTGTCAAACGCATACCGGAAAGTGAAATACCAACTTCCTTCCGCATCCTTTATGTCAACGCAGGTTGCAGTCTGATCTACATGTCCCTGCACGATATGACCGTCCAGCAGCGCGTCGGGCCGCATACTGCGCTCCAGATTGACCAGATCGCCTTCGATCAGCCCTCCGAGGTTCGACTTGAGCAGCGTCTCGCGGATCGCCGTGACCGTATAGCGGGAGCCGTCCAGCTCCACGACCGTCAGGCACACGCCGTTGTGCGCGACGCTCTGATCGATCTTCAACTCCCCGGTAAACGGACATTCCAGCGTGTAATGCCGGTTTCCCCGCTCCTCGCGGATCGCTACGATCCGCCCCGTCGTCTCTACAATTCCCGAAAACATAATCTTATAAGCTTTTTTTGATGATGACACCCCGCACGATGAACAGCTTCGTGATCTCGTTGCTGCGGATCGAAATGGGATCGTACTGTTTCGTATTGCTCGCCAGCAGTTGAATGTCCGACGGATCTTCGCCGAAACGGATAATGCGTATCCCCCGGAAATATTGCGTGACCACCAGGTAAGCCTCTCCGGGGATGATGGCCGGAACCGTCCATTTTTTCAGGATGACGATCGCCCCCGCCGGAATCTCGGGCTGCATGGCCGTTCCTATATTCAGGGCGGCGATATCGCAGTCGTTGAACAGCGGGACATTGATCCTGAAACGCGGCTCGGGACGCAGGTCGGACTCTACGGCCGAAAGCACGTCCATCCCGTAATAAGGCACTCCGCCTCCTTCGGGGACGGTCGCCGGCTGCGATTCGATAAACATATCCCCTTCGCCGGTCAACAGCCACCCCTTGCTTACCGTCGGATACTTGGTCGTAATCAGGTTCGCCAGGTCGCGGCTGATCCCGTTATTGCCTCGTTTTATCTGGTAGAGGTTTTCACTCCTCTTTAAACCGATATTCAAGGCGAACGAGTTTACAGACAACCCGGTCCACTTTATTACGCGTTCAAGTCTATGCCACGTATCCAACATGCGGTATTATTATTTTATTTTGCAAATGTACATCATTTGTCCTGAAATGACGCAACATATAACAAGATAATATTGCAAAAATAGCATTAAAAATTGAAAAAACGCGCTCTTTTTCAAGAACAAATCGGTCAATACGGCAAACCGTCTTGAATTTATTCAATCTTCCGAAAATATAAAAAGCTCTTTTTATCCCACTTTTCAACGCGCTGCGCAAATTTCGTTCGCTCCGCCGCTCCCGTCGAAAAAACCGGCTCCGTTTTCCGGCAGAAATCCCGCCGGGAAGCCCCGCAAAACCGATCCGGAAGCGCCGCGCGACAAAAATTACAAAACGCAGACCGCACATCTTGCGTCTCCCGCAAAAAAAAGGCGGAAGCGGCGAAGAGCCGACCCGGACAAAGACGCACGCGCGACGGTCAGGGACGGAATCCGGCAACCGGAACGGATTCCGAAACCGGGATTTCACGACAAACGAAACGAACCCCCCCACGAACGCCGTTCCGTCGGCGCATAAGACCGACGATATGTACGATCGTTTCGCTATTTTTCTTATCTTGCAATCAATTAACCGCCCGTACCCGCCGGATCGCTCCCGGCCGTGTCCGGACCGATCCGCAGACTCAACCTATTTAATATTAAAAATGCGCCATTTTTATCTATCAGTCGTACTCCTATCGGGAATACTTCTTTGCTGCTGCGCTCAACGCGAATTTACGCTGGAATGGGCGCTCAACCTGGCAGGCGACAACCGGGCCGAACTGGAACGGGTGCTCGACCACTACAAACAAAATCCGGCCGACAGCCAAAAATACCGTGCCGCAGTCTACTTGCTTACGACCATGCCGGGGCATTACAGCGTCGACTCCGTTCTGGCCAACCGTTTTTGCGACAAGGCCGACTCGGTGATGGCGATCCCGCTGGACACGTCGTTCCTGGAGCTATCGAAAACGGATTTCAACATGGCCCGGAATCTGGACTGGGAAAAGTTCAAAGTCCCCGCCCTCGAAAAGATTTCGAAAGAGATGCCTTTCAAACAGGAATCCCTGAGACCCGACATCCAGGTAATCAAGGCCGATTACCTGATTAAAAACATCGACAGCGCTTTCGCGACCTGGAAGACGTCGCCGTGGTCGGCACATCTGAATTTCGACCACTTCTGCGAATTCATCCTCCCCTACAAAGTGCAAGACCCGTTCCTGCCCGACGACTGGCGCGAATACTGCCGGAAATTCTGCGATTCGATCGTGGATCTGAGCGACATGGATCGCTGCCAATATTACAAAAACTCGATCCATTGGTGCCTAAGCTATTCCTGATATATTTCCTATATTTGTATTAGCGGGATTATTCT
>ENA-UEPG01002249-UEPG01002249.1-human-gut-metagenome-genome-assembly--contig:-NODE-2249-length-12542-cov-2.856959_pt1 | contig 12542 bp, 12 predicted proteins | sample MGYA00242893_ERZ507902 | MGnify/ENA primary metagenome ERZ507902 (study PRJEB26167, sample SAMN06115491) | human gut metagenome | host: Homo sapiens | place: China:Gansu | collected 2015-04-23... | reverse complement strand
ATCCCATAGCACCACCTTACAATGCACTTTCACCTGCTCATACACGGGATTCATCACACGCAGGATGACGAAAGGGGGTATATATTGCCTGACGAGCTGCTGTATTTCCGCCAGTTTCCATGCTGGGGAGAGGTAGTAGCGGCCGTCCTCCACACGACTAAATACCACGAGACAGATTTCCGAAGCTCCTTTGTCTTGCGGAATGGGAATACATTGAGCCTTGTCCACTTCAGGGAAATGCTCCATCACCAATTGCTCGTAGTCCTTTATTGTGAGGGCACGGTGCCGATTCTGGATGCGTGCATTTTGGTGCGCAACACATAGCATTTCCGTTTCGGCAGGCCTGCCCCCGAAGCCGGGCAGAGGCTGAGCTATACTTTCAATCCGTTCGTCCGCTTCCGGCATCCCCTGTATCGTTCCTACTTCTAGTGGTAATCCATCGCCGTTCTGTGCCTCCAGCCGAATACAGTTTATCCAGATTCCACGAATGGTAAGACATGCCGACACATCACCTGTCAATGCGGCGCGAAGCCACATCCTGCCTTGTTGATCTTCATGTTTGTCGCTAATCCTCTCTGGTAGATTTATTTCGATGAAACCGCTTTGCGTCAGTCCGCAAGTTTCTTCAATATGGACGGACTCGTCCATAACAGTTTTCCAAGCGTTTCCGTTCCACAGTTCCCAGGATGACTTCACACGCTTATCCGATTGCGGGTTATAGAACGGTATTTTTTCTTTCGGCAATGTCATATCTATATACATCCGTACACTTTTTTCTCCCCCGGCATTACGAAAAGCAAAGTAAAGCAGATGGTCTGCCGGGAAAGCTGGGAGGAAGGAATGCTCCTGTTTACAGCAAATGGGACAAGCATCCTGTTCGGACAATTCTGTGATGCAGCTCAGTCGGATAGATGATTGTCCGATTTTCGTCAATGCCATTTCCTCCATGGCAATATATGAAAGTTCCACCTCCGCAAGTTGTGGTACTGGCGGCTCTGTAGGGATTGGTTTACACTCCTTTTTCTTGCAGCGACTGTTGTGTATCATCACATCAGTGAACTGTGTGCGATAAACATCTGTTCCGAAACCGATGGTAGGGGCATTCAGTGTAACGCGAAAGAATCCGTTATGTCCCGGTTCCGTGCAGTTAAAACGCATCTCGGCAAGTTTAAGCTTGCCAAGATCATCAAATGTAAACAGGTCTTGGTTCTCCGAATGACAGGTTATCCATCTGCCTTTCTGTTGCCATTCTGCAGTAATCTGGAAAGCGTCAGCATTCGTACCATAGCCTCCGTATATCTTATCAAATTCCTCTTTGGTTTCAGGCAGTTTTTTCCATATGCCTTTCAAGCAGACCTCCTGCAAAGACTTCAGCCCCATCTCGTCATAACCAAAGATGAACCACGCGCCTCTATGAGCCTGAATGCCGAAAGGCTGGAACAATTGAGAGGTATCCACTTCTCCTAATTCATTGCAGAAAGTAAAGTTGCGGATACCGGTCACTTCTACCTCTATTTTCACACTGTCAAATTGCAGACGACTTGCCCATCCATAGGGGGCGGTTCTGTTGTCCGTCAGTATACGGAGAACGGGATATTCCGTTATCATGCTATGTGTTTCTTCCTCACAGGGGGCGAGAGCAACTTCACCAAATTCCAGGGTGAAGTCGAAGCAAAGTCGACCAGCTTCAATGAAGCAATTACAAGATTGTTCTATCCAGCCTTCGGCACCGCTCAATCGCAGAGTGAAACAACCATCAGATATGCTGTCCGGCACAAGGCTATCGGCAGTCAAACGAAAACAGACATTTACTTTTCGCTCTCCCTCATTCAAAACAAGCATGGGAGATTCTATTTGCCAGCCGATATGCAGTTCCTCGCCATGCATAAACAGCATTTCATCCATCCCCTCAAGGGGTATGGATTGCTTGTACAGTCTCGAATCTCTTTTTTGAGAAATATTTACCGCCTCCACCGCCACGCATTGCATCGGACTAATGTATTCTTCTTTCGTAGTTTGGTAGATAAGTTCTTCGCCTGCAGCATTTTGCCCAGCTAGAAACGATTCACCTTTGGGCAGGATAAAGCCAGCAAAGCCTTCTGCCGGAGTAATAATGAGATAGACATTGTCCTGTACTACCGCTTGCGGCATGGCATGCAGGATGTCACGGTGGTAGAGTTCAGGCAATGTGGCAAGGAGGTGATTGAATGCTTCAGCAATGTCACTGTAGTTCTTTTGTTGGGCGACAAGTAAGGACAATGCCGGTTCCATATCGCCGCTTACATCTATCTGTTGCCGATGATAGTCCTCCTGCTCCTGTATGGTAGTCACAGTTCGCAGCATCCGGTAATAGCCATTCTTCTCCGTAGTGTTCCCATTCTGCAACGACTGCTCCAAACTCCCCATTAGCTTCCGGGCGGTCTGCACAGCAGTACTTTCACTACCTCCTTTCTTCCAACTTTGGTGGATATAATTGTCTAACCGGGCTATCCAGTCCACAATATCCTTTCGCAGTTTATCAACATAGAAAGTCTGCAGTTCTGTTCCCTGCGCATCAACAAAGGTATCGCCGTAACCGGACAACTTTTTCCGTGAAATATCGGCAAGCACGGTCAGCACCTGATTTTCCAACAAGGAACAAAGTGTACCTTCCCGCCCATCCGTATTACGGTAGCGAATACCACTGCTTGCCTTCACTAACCGATGCAGCAGCTTGTCCCAGTCGCTTTCTATGACGCAAAAGTCATCCAACCTAGCAAGGTCAGCTTCGTAGCCTGTGCGGAGGGTGCCGTTTGTTTTAATGGAGGTCGCCATCGCCTTATCTTTTTTTAATTATTTATATCTCGTATCTTTACCTTTTACACAATCGAAACGAGCTCGTTCATTCAATTGGATAGACAATCATTCTCTCAAATACTTCAAAACCTCTTCCACTATAATGTCTGCAACACACTGTTTACCTGCTTCAGAGAGCAAGAAAACTACATCCTCCCCGTTGTCCTGAAAGAAGTTTTCTGCCAATACAGTAGAACAATTGGTTTTACGGCAGATATAGAGCTATGTCATTATACATTTGTCCCTTCATTCAAATAAAACGGATAAACCATATTATTGCGGTTATTCGTACGAATAACAGTATAGGTGAGCCGTATCAATAGTAATCCCTCATCCACGCGTTCTTCAAACGACACTTCCTCCAGCAGAATGCGTGGTTCGAAGAGTGTAACCGCACGTGTAATATCGTTACGCATCCTGATAGTGGCCTCCGCAGTTATCGGTTCGAAAGCATAGCGGCGCAGCGGACAGCCGTACTCGTAACGATTCACACGCTCGCCCGGAGAGGTGCTGAACAATACGTGCAGACTCTGCTCGATGTCTTGCTCGTAAGTCACCATCTCCACCCCATCCTCCGTCAGCGTGGGAGGAAAGTTCCAGCCTCTGCCCAGAAAGGTATTGGAGTCCATAAGGTCTTTCAGATCATCCATATTTTACTTATTGGGGGGTCAATTTATCCTCCAATCTGCACAGTAGGACATCCGGCGACTATCGTGCCGCCATGTGCAGTACTGTCACCCATCCGAGCGGCAGGCCTACCGCCTATCAGCACAGTGGACGACCCTTTCACTATCACATCCGGCGGTCCCACGCAGACGCACATGTCGCCTACAACGGCCGCCGGTTGTTTCCCTATCAATACGTTCGGCACACACGGGCCGGTTATCGGTCCGCCCACATGAGGTATCGGCGTGGGAAACGCCGGGGTCTGCATGGGGCAGGTGTGCATATCAGTTATTCTCGCTGCCGGTGGCATAATTTACTCCTTTTTTTATTAAAGAATTCTTCATTTTTAGTTTATCATTACCAATGCTCCCTTGACCGTAGTCTGACCACTGGCCGATAGTTCTGCCGTAGCATTACCTTTGACAGATGCACCTACCTTTGCCTGTACTTTCACATTCATTCCTTCCAAGCTGATGTCCGATTTGGCGGTGCCGCTTATTTTGGAAGTAGCATCTATCGTGATACCGCTCTTCGCTTTCAACCTTATATCTTTTGAGGACGAAAGAGAAATGCCGTTGCTATCCATCACAATCTCGTTCTTGTGCTGATCGACTAGCTTGATGTATTTTCCGTCGTCATTGATTTCCACCCTATTCTTTCCAGGGGTAGAAACCGTTATGATTTTCTTTTCCTCATTGAACTCTATCTGCATCTTTTCGCGAGTGACAATGGCTTTCGTATTGTTCCTTCCTTCGTATTCGTAAGGTGGCTTGTGCTTCTCGCCATACAGCGAGCCGAGTATCACGGGGTGTCCGGGATTCTGATTCATGAAACCTACCACTACTTCGTCGCCCGGTTCAGGCAGGAAGAACGTACCCATATTACCGGTGGCATACATTGTAGAGAAGCGTGCCCAAAGCAGCTTATTCCGCCCGTCCATCCATGGCAGTTCCACCTGTATGCGACATTCTTTCAAAGGGTCGCCGTCCAGTTTTTTCACCACCGCTGTATGAAGTCCCTGCAAACCGGGCAGAAAACCAGAAGCAGAAGGAGATACCACGTCTGTTTCGTCGGTAATGTTCAGAGGGGATACACCTGCACCCGTTTCGGTCATCCATTCGTTGTTCTCAATGGTATGTGTTACCGAGCCTACAAACAGATTTCCATTGAATCGCCTACCCAAACCTTTCAGTTCGATGATGCAACCGGGCTTCACTTTTGCGGAGCCGTAGAAACTGCACGAGCCTCGATAGCGTGCTAGTCCCACTTTCAGCGCCATACCGTCCGCCCATTGTTTCAATGCCTTTTCATCTGTCGGCGCATCGGTCTGAAGCAATAGGCTGTCGCCGGTGGCAATGTTTTTCGGCTGGAGGTCGCCTTGTTTATTAAGCGAGGGTGTGGTGGCAGATACCTTGACCACTCGCTGCGTTTTGGGGCACCATGACACCGCCTCGTACTGCGTAAACTGATCATCAGCAGTGAGTTCGAGGTCAAAGGCGGTGATGTCCGTGCCATAAGTTATTGTCAATACGGGCGAGCCGCCTACTTCCGGGTTCTTCACTTTTATATTACTGCCTTCGGTGAAGACAAACAGTCCGCAGGCATCAGCACGCGAAAGGGCAAAGTCCCAGTCCGAACAATAATACTGTACAAGCGTAGGGTGCTGGTAATCCGTTCCGTCCACCTCCACGCTACCATAAGTGGAGAGTACTTCCTTGATAATGTCGCTGTCCTTTTTCTTCTCAAAAATACAATTCTTGCGTCCCTGCGTGGCGGGATAGGCATGGTCACGGCATTCTACCACCATATAGGAACGGGAGTCCTTGCTTGTCATGATGCGCAGCCCGATGATTACACCGTCAAACAGTGTTTCTTCCTTGTCTGTGCTACCTGCATCCAGACGGATAGTATTGCCGGGCTTAAACAGACTGTTGTCACTCTCGTCGAAAGTCTGCTTGTCCATATCTCCGGCATTGAACTTCAGTGTCGCCTTACCGATGCGATTCAGTTCCAATCGCACGGTGGCGGACACTAACGAATAAGTATCTTTCAGCTTCGTCCCATTACAATAGACGGAGCAAGACAATACGCGATCTTTGTTTACAGAAGGTGATTCTGCCATATTTTTATTCTTTTTTTAACATCGGCAACAGAATTTCCATACCTGCTGGTATACTCCTATAACCGTTCAAATTATTAAATCTTGCGACTTGCCCCACCAAGAGCGGGTCGCCGTAAACTTCGTAGCAAAGGGCAGCCAATGTCTGTCCCTCTTTTAGTGTAACCAACCTCGACACGTCGGGCGAGCGTTTAGAGAAATGCTTCTTCTCTTCCTTCTGGCTGCAATAGCCTGTCAACGTTACTTTCAGTTCGGCACGGAGCGGAATGCCATCCGGAGCGAACTGAGTATATTCTGTTTCCAGTGTCTTGAGCTGACCCAAAAAAGTGATATCACCGTATTGCACCTTGACAAACGAGGGGCGATGGCCTTCGGTGTTATAATCGTACAGCCGTTCTTCAAGTTCATCCACCGCATCGTGCACGGGCTTTTTCTCATCATCATCCTCCATGGCGTTCGTCATGTCGAACAGACAGTCGAAACTAAAAATTTCGGGCAGGTAGCGCACATAGATATTCGACCCATTCAGGCTACCCAACTGTTTATCCTCCGCATAACAGATCCCTTTGGTGAGCTTTACCTTAGCCGGGTTGACTGGCAACTCCAACGCAGATTTACATTCACTGTTGAAATCGCTGTCCGTATAGGCTGTAATGGTCATCTTTCCCATGTTACTCCTTTTTAATGATTACTCCCATCCATTGTTACCGTCTATTCTTTTTCCGTCGCTGTCTGACAGACTGACCGATTCTTTCTTCTTCAGACAACCTGTCCAATACACGGTTCTCTATCTTCCGGATAATTTCTTCCGGAAGTTCCGCTTCCGTGACGATACGTTTCTCTACCACGGTACGAATATGCATTTCCTTGATGATGACAGCCATAATATCAAATTTTAGATTTTTATACGATCTATCCGGTTACAACTCATAATGACCAATTCTGTGGCCAGCTCACTTTTTTCCGCATTCAGAGCATCCAGACTCCACTGTGTGGGATATGTATACGAACATTTCCATCCCATCAAGGGATTTCCGTCTTTGCCTAACAACTTCACAATCATGTCGTAAGGAATCATTCTCTTACCCTTGTCTGCCTGCAAGCATTTGTCAACCCATTGGGTAAAAGTATCATCGCTTGACAGCGGAACAGGGCGTTTGAGTGTTATGTTTCCATATTTGGTTCCACCAGGCATTTTAATCCACATTCCTGCATCACTGGGTTTTTCTTCCGTACTCAACTGCATATTTAAACCGGACACTTCTGTGAATGAGGTTTGAAAGCGATCAAACCTACTCTGAAATTCCACCAAAAAGTAGAAACTCACAGGAAGCATCCAATCGGATACAGCATTATCTGTCATACTACTTGACGTTTACTCCTTCGTGTGCCAAAATCAAGGTTTCTATTGCCGCCGTATTACCGTCTGACTTAAAACCTTCCACTGTGATTTTCTTGGGCCACGCATTGGTCAGTTCCCAAGTCTTCACAGGTTTACCCGATTCGTCCAGCAAGCTGATCGTAACCGTTGCACGTTTAATCGTATTCAACTTGATGCCGTTAATCCAATCCCACATCGCCTTGTCATCTTTGAAAACACCTTTCTTCAAGGTTACATCGCTGGCCTTCCTCATTCCCGGCATTTTCTGTTTGGTAAAAATTGGGCTATCTCCTGCACGATACTCTATCATATCATATTCCGTTTCAAGCCCCGATACTTCACTACACGAAATATCCCCTACATCGGTAACTGATACCTTGAAATAAAAACTCGGTAACGGCCACGCTTGTGTACTCGCACTCTGTGCTGCTCCATCTTCTGCCATAATATTCTATTTTTAAATTATTAATTATTTAATTCCTGCTAAATCTCAGCTTTTTTGCATTTGCTGCTGGAATGTGATTTCAATGAACTCAGCCGGACGTGATATAGCCACCAGCACTGTGATGCGCATGATGCCTTCCAATATATCTTCCGGCGTCATAGTATCGCCTAGTCCGACATGCACGCTGTATGCATCTTCGGGGACAGCGCCGGGCAGTCCGCCGCGTTTCCACACGCTACGCAGGAAGTTCTCTATCATGCACTTCATGTTAATCCATGTGTTAGCATCATTCGGTTCGAATACGTAGGCACGGGCAGCATTCTGCACAGAATGTTCCAGAAAACTCATTGTGCGGCGCACATTGATGTAGCGCCAGTCCTGAGAATTGCCATTCAATGTGCGGGCGCCCCATACCTTGACGCCTTCACCTACAAAAGAGCGGATGGCATTGACGGCTTTGCCGTTCATCGGCATATTCAGTTCTTCCTGTGCCTTGTTGTCAATTACCATCGAAGGTTTGTTCACATAGTTAACAGAAACATTGGCCGGAGCTTTCCAGACACCGCGTGTGTTGTCTACCATCGTATAAATACCTGCCATGGCAGCCGAAGGTGGAAGCAGGTTCAGATAGTCTTTCACTTTCTTTGTCAACAACTTATATTCCGGCCAGTTTTGTAACAGAGCATTATGCAAGTCGTTCTTTGTCCGGTTGACATCGTCATCACTCAGTTTTGTTTCACCGTCTTTCTTTGTGTTGATCTTACCAAAGCATATATTTACATACTTTTCCATCGGAGTATCTTCTCCAGACTTCAAATTTGCCTTGTCTACAAATGAGCTCAAGTCGGGAACCGACGTATAATTCCATATCAACATCTCACCGTTAATGTCATTGTCAGATAAAACAGATGTTTCCAGCCAAGGATAGTAAGCCGCTGCATACGAAAGATGGTTACCACCGATGGTATCACGAAACGTATCGACTGCCTTATCACCGAGCGATGGGATATCCACTATTGCAAAACGATTTTGTTCTTCACAATGTGCCAATATATCCGTGTAAATGTTCATACAATCCTTCGTGTTCACAGCTTCAGGAACTACCAGCATGGTAATATCCTGCACTTTCTTCAACCCGGGAAGCACCGTATTCTTTATGACATTTTTGTCCAATACGCCAGTGTTGTAATCACCTACCGACACAATGTAACAAGTACCACCGCCATTGGCGAAGAACATAACTAGGTTATAGTACAAAGTGTATAAATCACCTTGCCGCACAGCCTTTAGACTGACATTTTTACCTTTATTACAGACCAACAAAGTCTTTTCATCTTCGTTAACGACTCCGCTTTCAACCGACAGCATAAACTTCAGTATTGGTGCACCACCGAAATACATGTTGTATTCCGTCATTGATGAAATCTTTACCGGCTTGTTCAGCAACGATTCCGTTCCGTTGTCGGCTTTTTCAGTCAGCCCGATAAATGCCGGGATAGCAGTTTCTGCCTCTACCACGGAATTAGGAAAAGCGTTCTTCTCTTTAATGTAAACGCCCGGAGTTTTGTATTCTCCCATGATTTTTAATCTTTTAGTTTAACAATAGGTTATCAGCTTTTCTGCATGTGCTGCTGGAAAGTGATTTCGATGAATTCTGCCGGATGCGTAACGGCTACCAACACAGTGATGCGCATGATACCTTCCAATATGTCATCAGCCGTCATTGTATCACCCAGCCCCACATGTACACTGAAGGCATCCTCAGGTGTCGCACCTGCCAGTCCGCCGCGCTTCCATACGCTGCGCAAGAAACTCTCTATCATACACTTCATGTTAATCCATGTGCCCGCATCGTTCGGTTCAAACACGTAGGCACGGGAAGCATTCTTCACGGATTCTTCGAGGAAGAGCAGGGTGCGACGTACATTGATGTAGCGCCAATCCAACGAGTTTCCGTCCAGTGTGCGTGCTCCCCATACTTTGACACCCTCACCCCGGAAAGGACGTATCACGTTGATGGCTTTGCCATTCATCGGCGCATTCAGGCCTGCCTGCTGTTCATCATCAATATCTTCTGTCGTACTGTCCACATAGTTCAATGTCACGTTTGCCGGAGCCTTCCATACACCGCGGCTGTTGTCCACCATAGTGTAAATACCCGCCATTGCGGCAGAAGGAGGAAGCAGGTTTAGATATTTTTTCACAGCTTTCATAGCTTGCTGATAAAGGATGGAACCGCTTACCAATGCTTGATGGAAATCATTCTTATCAACTGCATCAGGCGATAAGAGAGTAATGGTTTTCTTATGGGGAGTTGCCGCTAAATCTTCCTTTACTGTCACAGTGAACTTTTCACCCAAATCCTTCTTCAAATCCTTTTCTTTCACCTCTTCATATTTATATTTCTTTCCTCCGATTGACACTGTTTCATTTTCTTTGCTTTTATCCTCTTCAAATAGGATAGTCGTTTTCAGAAAGAAATCCACTATTTTCTGCAACTGGCTGTCAGTCTGCGAGAATTTCGCTATCTTGGCGTATACATCCGCATTCATAGTCCATGAGAACATTCCACCATCCAAATCCCTGTCACCCAAAACCGAAGTGTTCAACCACGGAAAGTAAGCCGCCCCATAGGAGAGGTAATTGCTGCCGATATTTCCCTGAAAAGTTTCTACATGGGTATCCAATGGGCTGTTGCCAGGATACTTAGGTGGCATATCCAAAATAGTAAAACGGTTGGCCATTTCTCCGCAATGTTTCAGCATTAATTGCTGAATTTTGGCACACTCCTCCAACGAGGAGGTACAGCGGCAGGTTGCCCGGATTGTTTATGGCACTATAATCAGGGTCACTTCCTGTATTTTCTTCAAGGCATTCAAAGCTGTCTCCACTTTCTTGTCAACCAGCGTATTTTTGTTATCACCATAGCCTCCCATGGATACTACATAGCAAGTACTGCCGCCATTAGCAAAGAATAGCATCATGTTATAGTACAAAGTATATTTGTTTTCTCCATCTACACAGAAAGCATATCCGACAGGTGTGGTTTCTCCATTTTCCCCTGTTTTTGTTTCCGTACCAACACCGTCTTTATTAAATGTCACCTCTCCGGTTTCTCCTGCAGGGCATACACAATATTTAAATATTTTGGATGCAGGTTCTACCAAAGTTTTCGCCAGTGCCTTATTAGGAACAGCCACTTTCTGTTCTTTCGACAGATAAAAATACTTTTTTATATCCACATTGAACTTCAGCTCCGGCGCTCCGCCAAAATACTGTAAATACTCCGTCATCGACGATATTTTCCAAGGAATACCAGTCAGATCATCATTCCCACTCTGAGCCTTTTCCGTTATGCCGATAAAAGCTGGAATAGCGGTCGGCGCTTCCACCACCGAGTTCGGAAAGGCGTTCTTCTCTACGATATAAACGCCGGGTGTTTTCATGTTTCCCATACAATTTTATTTTAGTAAGATTAAACCAGTATAGCCAATATCTATTAGATATAACAGATTTCCCGTATACAGTCCCGTTGGTTCGTCTGGAATTTTCCCGGTTGCGGACAGGAAATGAATCGACTTACAATCCTTTTTTTCAGCGATCTATCAACAAGAATCTTAGGAAGTACCCCGGGCAGTGATTCAGGTGGCAAGCTAAAGAATTCCTCTGGCTGTATATCTCTGGAGAATGCATCGGAAAGTAGTTTGGAAAATTCCTTTGTCAGCACCTCAGACAGTTGCAGGTCGCAATCCTGATATTTTCGGCACACAATGGGAGATGTAGAAAAAATTCGCCACATCATTCCACCGAAAGAGGGATTCATATATTTCTCAGGGAGAGTAAAAAAAAACTTTCCTTGTATATCTTCCAGTAGAAATGTCTTTGATTCGTCCATACTTTCGCGACGAGGTACAAGCAAGAATTCCCATCGGTAAGCCGCCTCACGGAACCTGAGCAGATATTCCTGCGGCATTCCAGCTTTTGCTTTTTCCAGCATCTTGTCCGCCAGTTTAATAGTAATGTAGCAAAAATGAGATATCTCCTTTTGCCCTTCCGTAGGCACAAGGGCAGAAACTACATCTATCTCCCGGCTATCTTCGGGTAAATCCAATCGGTAAAACGTTTGTGGACGATAATCGTCCAATTGCGTTACAAGAGCAAAATCATTATCTTGCATCTGCAAAGTCAACTCCAATTCGTCACCACTTAAAAATCCTGCACAACCGTCTTCTATCAGAAATTGGCAACCGCTACTTGTATACCGAACCAGCACTTCCCTACTACGCATCAACCTTTCTGTTTTTGCCGTAGGTCGAAAGCGGAAACAACCCGACATACCACCATAGTAACCATGTACTACCTTTATATCAATGAATGTAATAAATCGTCCCATGTTTTTTTATTTCATATTTTTATATCCGGCTGTTTCATCGTTGCCCCGCTATCTTTCACTTCTTGCGCATCAATAGTCAGGTGGCGTAACTTGCACATTACCGACGGATAATACTGCCCACCCAGTGTGGTCCAGATGTTATTAATGTCCTGTGCCGACAGCGTTACAACTTCTACCGTATATCTCTGTCCGTCCAGATCAAAAAAGGGATGTGACTGGACAAAAAGCAACGCTTCATGCAGTACGGATAACGATTCGGCATACCGTTTCTCGTCATATACGACGGCAAGCATCATATCCAGGTTCAGCCACAACGGCGGATAAGTTCGCGCATATCCCGAGCCACCACGGCTGAGGCCTACCGAGATGCCTCCTGCCGTTTCGCGTTCAATGTTAACAAGCGAAACAATCAGTTTACAAGGTTTTTCATCAGCACTACTGCCAATGGCTCCTACTTCTGCCACACCTTCGGGCTGCAGGAACTTACGGCGAAGGTACTCGTCCAGATATGAGACATAATATGTCATAATTTTCTTTATCATAAACTGTTCCGTTTTTTTATTATTACAGGCGAAAATACGGAAATGGATTGAGAGAACAATATTTTAAAAGGTTCTTGTTCGGTCATATTGTCCTCAATTTCGGTCATATTGTCACCAAGACTGGAAATCAGTGTTTTACAAAGTGCGTCTATAGTCGTTCG
>ENA-UEPG01002241-UEPG01002241.1-human-gut-metagenome-genome-assembly--contig:-NODE-2241-length-12589-cov-3.855738_pt1 | contig 12589 bp, 6 predicted proteins | sample MGYA00242893_ERZ507902 | MGnify/ENA primary metagenome ERZ507902 (study PRJEB26167, sample SAMN06115491) | human gut metagenome | host: Homo sapiens | place: China:Gansu | collected 2015-04-23 | study... | reverse complement strand
TGTTGTTTTATTCTTTTATTTGTTATATCTTTGCGCAGTAATTTTAAGGTTTCTTACTTAGAAACGTTACGACATAAAGCCTTCAGAATGTCTTCATTCGCTTTATCTATCAGCAAATTTTCTACAGACTCCAAGTATATGAGTGTGGTCTTTTCGGAAGTATGTCCCATGCCTGCACTAATGACGGATAACGGGACGTTGTGGTTGCGTGCAACCGTCGCCCAGCTATGCCTTGCAGTATAGGAAGAGAGGCGTAGATTTTCTCCTGTCAACTTCCCCAGTTTCTTCAACTTTCGGTTATGATAGCCCAGTGCTGTCTGATATTGTCGGAAAGCTTCTTCCGGATCATTGGAGGTAATGATAGGAAAAATATAAGGGCTATTGCGGACGGACGGTTCGTAACGCTTGATAATCTCCTCAATAAGAGGTTCTATGCGTACGGTGAGGCGTTGTCCTGTCTTATGGCGGATATAGCTAAGCATTCCTCCGTTTATGTCCTCTTTCTTTAGATAGGCAATATCTACGAAGGCCATTCCACGAGTGCAATAGCTGAAGATAAACAAGTCGCGTGAAAAGGCCAGTGGAGCAGAACGTGTCAGATCCAGTTTTTGTAAACGGACCATGATATCCTCACGCACAGCACGTTTGCGGGTTCGTTCCACGCCGGTATAAACATTCCGAAAGGGATACGTCTGTTCCAATTGCTTCGTGTTTATCACCTTATTATAGGCAGAGCGCAAAGTTCGCATATAAAAAGAACTGCTGTTCTTGCTTACTTTTCGTGCCCGGAGCCATTGCTCATACTCCATGATAAGCTTTTCATCCACTTGCTTGAAGGGAATATCCAGACCTCCCAAAAAGCCTGAGAAACTGTTCAATGCCCGCTGGAGATTACGGGCATTTCCCCACCGGTCATCGTTTTTTAACTCATCAACCAGAGTTACCAAAGAGGACAGCACCGTGTCTCCGTTTTCGTCCCAAGTGCGAAAGCGGGTAATGACATCCGTCAAAGTGTAGTCTTTCCCCGTTCCGTCCCATTCGCATAGAATTCGACGGATGCGCTGCAAGTCTTTCTCTATTTGACGTTGATAGCGGGCTGACATTCCATTATTATCCGCTTCACTTATAAATGTTTCCTTTTCTGCATCCCACCATTGGGGGAGTATATGCATTCGGGTGGTTATCTGCCTGTTGCTTTGCTTGTGGCATAGCTGATAATAGATGCTACCGGCCTTTCCTTCCACCGATGATTTTCTGAATTTTACTTTTACAGTCGCCATAGTTTTTTTATCAATTTATATAAATATATACTATGTACGACAAAAAAGAAAGCAATCTGTTCAAACTATTTCTCGCTCATCAACTCCTCCATGCCGTCACAGCGTTCTCCACCAGCTTCACACACAACGGGTCACCCTCACGACTTAACAAAAAGTCCACCGAAGAACTTTAGCTCTCCGGTGGACTTGAAATGTTTACAGATATCAGGCTATGCCTTCTTTGTATAGAGTTTAATCTGTCTTAATCTGAATCTTGGTGATTGTTATGTCACCGCCAATGATGAGAGCGGTTTCAGTGCCATTCATGGTTGTCGCCATACCTTCCGAGATTTTGAATTCCAGGAAGTCCTCACCAGCGGCAAGAACGATGTTGTTACGGCTTTCACCGCCCTCGCGGATGAAAGGATCACCCCACCAACCATCGCACAGACAGAAAGTCTGAGGAGCATCATGGTGAGTGAACGTGAACTTAATAGTTTGGCCGGCTTCTGGCGTTATTGCCGAGAGGTCAAGGTCAGATGCCGGGAGATACCACCACCAGCCGGTAGTGTATTCGCCTTCCCAGATTGAAGCATATCCTTCACCTCCTTCGCTGCCACCTGCAACCTCGTCAGACAGCGTTACCTCCGGCAAAGTATACTTCTTGCCGCTGCAGTCTTCGAGGACAACTTGGGCAGGTCCGGCTTTTATACCCATTGGCGAATAGATGTAGAGAGAACCGGTAGCTTTGCGCTTAAAGTTGCTTGCATCTACAACAATGTCCTTGTCGTCTTCACCGGGGAAATAAGCCTTGGTGATAAATTCGAGGTCGTTGCCGTACACCTCCACACATTCGTTGATTTTTATTTCCTTGTCAAGAGGTGCCACGCGCAAAGGCTCGGGCTTGCCGACAGTCAGCGTCATGACCGACTCTGCCGATTCGCCGTCGGCTTCTATTGTTACTGTTCCCCCCTCTGCAGAAACGCCGGCAGGAGTTATTACAGAAATATAGCCGTTGCCTATTTTGGTAATGTTGTTCACAGAGACATTGCCAGGGAACACAACGGAAGTGGCCTTCTCAAGCCCCGTACCAGTGATGGTGATAACCTGTCCTTCCATAACTTTTGTAGGCAGGACGGACTTCACCTCAAGCACATCGTTGGCATCCGCCACATCGTCATCGCTGCATGAGGTCAGTGTCATGTTCGACAGCAATGCGAATCCTGAGACCAAAAGATATATAATATGTTTTTTCATAAATCTTATTCGTTTGAAATTTCGTTGAATCTGTTTTACCAATTGGGGTTCTGCTTCAGATTGCCATTCTTCTGAATTTCAGACTGCGGAATCGGATACAGGTTGTATTTCTCGTCCCACTGGCGAGTCTTAGTAACTCGATTGAGAATCAAGTTGCCGTTTCCATTCAGTTTGAAGTCTGCCACATCAACATTCTTGAAGAACTCGGCCCCCTTCTTCCAGCGACGCACATCCCAGAAGCGCTGACCTTCGAAAGCAAGCTCTACCATACGCTCACGCATGTAGCGCTCTCCGAAACCATTGTTTCCTTGGAATTCAGGCATCATGATGTCAGGACGGTTACGAAGCACCTTGATAGCCTCGTTGGCTGACATGCCAAAATCGCCCTGTTCGTCAGCATTGCCGTAGTAGTTGTACATGGCCTCTGCATAATTGAGGTAAACCTCGGCCAGACGCATCACAATCCAGTTGTGTCGTGTTGTAGTCTGGTTGTTGGCTGTGGTGACACAGTTGCCGTCCACAAACTTCTTCAAGTAGTAGCCCGTGGGAGTTGCGCCGTACTTAGGAGCACCGTTGAAGCCACTCTGATACGTCTCAATGGCAATCTGCTGAGCTGTGTTAGATGGCCAAAGATCACCGTTCTTCACTACAGTGAGTTCAAAACGTGGGTCGAGGCCATCGTATGGGTTCTCAGTAGTCACATCAACATCTCCGGGATGTTTCTCCTTGAATGTCTTGCCGTCGGCCTGATATTCGTATGCGTCCACCAGTGCCTGTGTAGGGCAGTTGCCGGAATTACCGTTCTCCACACCCACAGGATAATTGTACTGCTCGAAGGTATTGCTTGCCTGGGTGCCAAGAACGAAAATAAATTCAGGATTGGTGAATGTATCGTGCCCCCATAGGTTGGCGTACCCGCTGAGTTTGTAGCCCCAGCGCTGTGCATTATCGATGATGACCTTGCTGGCAGCAGCGGCCTCTTTCCAAAGCTCCTTGTTGTTGTCTGTATTAAACAAGGGTGAAGCCTGATAAAGAAGTACGCGTGCCTTCAGTGCAAGAGCAGCACCACGGGTGGCACGACCAATTTCCTGACCGGGAATGTCATTATACGACACGGGCAGATATTCAGCCACGGCATCCAATTCGTTGATGATGAACTTGAACACATCCTTGGCTGGAGTGCGTTCCACGCTGTTGGCCTGCGCATTGGTGAGGGTTGTGGTCACCAAAGGCACATCGCCGTAGGCACGTACCAACTCGAAGTAGAAATAGGCACGGAGGAAACGCAACTCGTTAGGGAATATCTCAAACTGCTGCACCATGGTCTGGTAGTTGGGATCATATTCATAATCCGATAGGTCTATCCTGTGTATGCGCTCAAGGTACATGTGTACCTGAGTGATGGCACGGTATGACCTGTCCCATGTGGTCGAGAAAGGATTCGAAGGAGTCCAACCACCGTTGAAATACTTGTGAATGGGTGAGAAGGAAAGTGCAAACTCAGACTCGTCAGTAGCACTGGCTATCAGGGCGCCAGTACCGTAGGAGTCATTCGTGAATTCACTTGGCATTTGCGCGTAGACATCGTAGACAAGAGCCTTGACACCATTGAGGGGGCTGTTGTAGGTCCAGTCCTCGTCACGATTCGAAGCTTCGTTGTAATCTAGGTCGGCGCAGCCCACAAAGACTACTGCCGCCATACCTAAAAGAGTATATTTTATCTTGTTCATAAATGTATCTTTAATTAGAAAGTTAATGTGACACCTATGTTGACACCCTTGAACATGGGATATGCTGTCGAAAGTACCTCAGCATCCATAGCGTCGATATTGTCGAAGGAAAGAAGGTTCTCGCCCTGAATAAATACCTTGGCTGCGGTAAGAGAGAGTTTCGAGAGCACCGTTGCAGGCACTTTATAGTAAACCTCGATGTTGCGCATCTTCAAGAAGTGAACAGGCTTGTACCATACGTTGCTTGCCTGGCTGTTGTTGCTGTTGTTCTGAGTTGTCAGACGTGGGTAAAGAGCGTTGTTTCCAGCTACATCCCAGCAGTTGTTGTAGTAATCCACTGAAAGGTTACCATTGTCGGCCATGCCACCCCATATTGCTGACGGAAGATACTTCATGTAGTTGCCAGTGCCCTGGAACCATGCGTTTAGACCGAAGCCTTTGTATTCTACACCGACATTGAAGGCGTAGTTGAGCTCAGGGATGTCAGTAGCGCCATCGAGACTGGTAATATCGAACTCGTTGATTACCTGGTCACCGTTGAGGTCTTGGTATTTGATGTCACCAGGGCTTACGGTAGAGTATTCCTGACGGTAGCTGGAGTTGATGTCGGCCTGATCCTTGAAAAATCCTGCTGACTTGAGTCCCCATGCCTCGTTTACACGACGGCCTACAGGGTCGCTCAGCGGATAGGTCGGTGTGCCGATATACTTGCTCACCTCATTGCGTGCCCACGACAAGTTGGCACCCAAGTTGAGATTGAGGTCGGAAGTGATTTTCTTCACATACTTGGCACTTACCTCAAAACCGTAACTCTTAACTTCGCCAACATCGTTGTATGACGACTGTATACCAACCACCGATGAATTCTCATTGCTTGCAGAGAGCATGATGTGGCTGCGAAGCTGGTAGAAAGCATCAACTGAGATGTCAAGAGCATTTGCCAGACGAAGGTCAGTACCAAGGTTGAAGCTCGTAGATGTCTCTTGCGAGAAATTGGTAGTTGGGAAGGAGCCAAGCGATGCTCCCCATGTAGCACCGTAGTTGTTACCAATAATCACATAACCATGCGATACATCCCATGTGGGAAGCCACATGCCATAAGTAGGCATATAGTCGGTATGCTGGATGCCGGCTGATGCACGCAGCTTACCGTAATTGAGCAGACCATCGTTGCTGTCAGCGTAAATCCAGCCGAGCGACAGTGTGGGTGAGAATGCCCACTTTGAGGGATAGGTACGGCTGGAACCGTTACCTGCAAGCACAAGGTCGGCAACGTAGCGGTTCTGAAAATCGTAGTGGAAGACTCCCATGATGTTCTGACGATAGTAGGTGTTTCCACGTCCATCAGTACTCACACCACTGTTGTCGTAAATAACGGTAGCATTGAAGTGGTCGTTTTCGAAGAACGAACGTTTGTAGTTGATACCTACACTGGCCTTTGCTTTCCACCACTGACCGGCATTCCAGGTGCTGAAGGTGAGGTTGGTCTCCTTGTTACCGAATGGGTTCAGAGCTACGTTGTTCTTGTCACCAATGGTACCGGTGTAACGCTCGTAGCCATACTGGTGTGCCTTGTGCGAATCTTCCGCGTAAATCGACGAATTGGCATAGCCGGCACTGACAAATACGTTCAGACCCTTGAGCAGGAAGTCGAGTTTTTGAGACAGCTTGGCATCTACCCACAGCTGACGTTGATGGGTCTTGTAGAAACCAGACTCCTGAATTTTGGCAATGGGGTTGGCATCACCGTATGCCTCGTTACCACCCCAGATACCTGTTGAGGTCTTGTAGGGGAAAGCGCTTGCCGACAGTCTGTAGATAGCAGCTGTAGCATCGTCAGCACTGATGTCGGAGGGCCGCTTGGTCTCCTGGAACATACCGAAGAGGTTCACCGACATGAGAGTTGTGTTGGTGATGTTGAAGTCGAGGTTGGTACGAATATTGGCCTTCGACTGGCGCAACTGCGTATTGTAGTCCAGCAGCTTGGTGTCCTTGAAAGCACCACGCACATCGGTATAATCGATATTGGTGTAGTACTTCACCTTGTTCGTACCTCCGTACACCGAAACGTATGCATGGTCTTCCTCGGCTCTGTTCTTGAAAGTAAGGTCGCGCCAGTTCACATTAGGATAGAAGTACGGGTCAGAACCGTCTTTGAAGAGGTTAAGCTCCTGTTCGGTGTATGCGGCAGAGAGTCCGTCGTTGCGACGGGCATGGTTGAAAGCATTGGCATATCCGTAACCGTCTACCATGTCTGCGAATTCAGGGTCGAACTGGAACTTATGGCTGTAGTTCACCTTGACGTGTGTCTTGCCTTCAACACCACGCTTTGTCTTCACAAGTATAGCACCATTGATACCCTCATGGCCAAGAAGTGCCGTAGCGGCAGCATCCTTGAGGATGGTAACGCTTTCCACTTCCTCTACACTGAGGCGGTCGATGGGACGCTCGTAGCCATCGACGAGGATGAGGATACTTTTATCGCTAAGCGTGTGATAGCCGCGAATATTAAACGAGGCACCCTTATTTTCGTCGCCCGAGAAGCCGCCTTGCGATAGAGCCGTTAGACCTGGCAGACGTCCATAGAGAGCCTGGGCAAGGTTAGTTGCCGAGGTCTGCTGCAATTCTTCACCTGTGATTGTGGTTGCAGAAGCGGTGCTGAGGAAATTGCTTATTTCCACGCCGTAACCCAAATCATAGGCATTTGCATTCTTATCGTTGAGTTTTACCTGCGCATTTGCCGTGAGAGAGACAACAGCAGTCGCAAGCATCAACATTCTATTTATATTCATATTTTATAAGTCTTATTGATTTTTAAAATCTGGATTACCAACCCGGGTTCTGGTTCAGACCATAGCCCTTGTTGATCTCATCACGTGAAATAGGCGCGAGATACCATTTGTCGGTCCACTTGCTCGTCTGATTGTCAGTATCCCACCATACGCGGCTATTGTTGGTACAAGGTATCTTCTCATAGATACAGTTCGGCCAAGGGTCACCGGGTTCGAGACTCGTGTTGCCATTGTAGTCGGCAGGATTCATCTTGTTGCCGTTGGCATCCTTGCGCCATACACGCAGCTGGTGTACCTGTTTCTTGAATATGTCGGATCTCTTGTAGCGGATGAGGTCATACCAGCGGGAGTCTTCATAACCGAACTCACAAGCACGTTCCTTAAGGAGTTGCTCAATGAAGTTGTCCTTGTTGGTGGTTAGGTTGAGCTCTGGGTTCATGACCTCTATCTTGCCAAGACCTACGCGTGCACGTACTTTATTCATTTCGTCGCAAGCTTTCGGCAGATTGCCTGTCTGTGCGATTGCCTCAGCGTAGCAAAGGTTAATGTCGGCCATACGCAGATAAGCAAAGTTGGTCGGATAGTATGCTGCATAGCCGTTGTCGCGGAGATACTTGAACAGCTTCATACGGGTAGACCATGGATTGTCGGTAACAGCAGGATTGAAGGTCTGGTCAACATTGCCACCTTGCCACATCTCGGTGCTCGAAAGCCCCTGATATTGCTCAACAAGATTGTTGCGATTCACCACCATTGTCTCGTAGAGACGTGGGTCGCGGTTGGCAAAGATGTCTACGTTGTTGGGGTTATCGGTATTGAACACGTCGTCGTAAGGGAAGTTACGACCGTTTGCCATACCAAACATTTCCATATATTCGAGGGTGAAGAGAGCCATACCGAACTCATCCATACCTTCTACGTTCCAGTCACCATTCCAAGCGTCTGTACCCGGACCAGCATGAACTTCAATCACCTTCTCGCTGTTGCCACGGAACCAGTAGGCGGCACGGAAAGCGTTGCAATAGTCTTGCTCACTGTTACCAGTGGGCTGTACAAGGGCGAAATAGTTGCCGTTGGCGCTATTGGCTTGGAAGAAATCCTCACAAGCCTTCAATGCTTTCTGCCAAAGTTCGGGCTTGTAACCGCCAACCCATACCTGGCTGAGGTCCTGATTCTCCTCGTTTCGAGTGAATTCAAGATAAGGCTTGTCACTGTTAAACAGAGGCGAAGCCACGAAGTTCCACAGCCTTACACGCAGACCATAGGCTGAGCCTTTGGTCAGACGTCCGGAGTTGGTGGCCTGATCCTGCACAAAGAAAGGAAGACCCGGCTCGTTGATGGCGCCCTGGATAAGCTCGTCGATGAACTCTGCTGTCTCGATTACGCTCATGCGCTTGCCATCTACAATATCAGTAGCCACGAATGAGCGGTCAACTTTTGGAAGACCTCCGAAGTTGCGGAAAGCATCGAGATAGCGCGATGCCATGATGACATACACCTCACCACGGAGCTGGCTCTTCTCTGATTCGCTCAAGTCGGGAACGCGATCGATGTTCTCGATGAAAATCCAACCTTCGCGGATGGTACGCCAGATGCCTGCACGACCATTGCCGTCACCGTTGGCGATGAAGGGGAACTTGACAAGACCGCCGTTATCCTGGTCGGTCTCGGTAAGGTCACCACCGTAGTACTTTCCGAGATTGTGCCATCCGCAGTACGACTGACAAATATCGGTAAGGGCATCGGGGTGAGAATACCATACTGCACCTGTATAGGTGAAAGGGTTGTGCATGGCACCGTACATGTGCCAGAGGAAACGCTTTGCATTTTCTCCCTTGACAAAGATGGAGTCTACGGTCACGTCGACACCCGGCTGCTTGTCGAGGAAGCCACTTCCGACGTTGATATCATCGACACAGGAGCTCAGCGATCCCATCCCTATCATGATACTAGCTACACATATAATAGTAGCAGTTTTTATTTTTTCTATAAGATTCATTGTCTTGAGTGTTAGAAGTTTAAGTTGATACCGAAGTTGTAAACACGGGTCATAGGATAACGCGTGCTACCAAAGCCTGCTTGTGCCTCTGGGTCATTGGCCTTGAAACTCGTGAAAGTAAGGAGGTTATAACCATTGGCATAAACACGGATGTTGTTGATGGGCACACCGGGTATGCGGAACGAATAACCAATCTCAAGGTTCTTCAGACGGATGTACGATGCATCGACCATCCATGGGTCTGAAAGTGAACCGTTATGCTCGCGTGCCGATTTCTCAAGAGAGATACGTGGTAAGGTGGCACCGGGGTTATTCTCGGTCCAAGAATTGTCATAGACCCATTTGTTGAGCATTGACTGGTTACCTGTACCGAAGGCTGGAGTATAGAAAGAACTGAGCTGACGGTTGACGTGGGTGGCACCTACCCAAGTCATGGAGAAGTCGAGACCTTTCCAGTTGAGCGTTGCATTTACGCTACCAGTATACTCAGGAATATCGCTGTAGCCGATAGCATGTACATCGTTAGCATCCACCTTACCATCACCTGTGAGGTCAACGAATACGCTGTCACCGGGACGCAATGTAATCTGCTGGTCTGGCATGTCGACACCGTAAACTTCCTTGTAGCGCTGTTCGGTTTCACCAGGAACATAGAACTCAAAGAAGTCGTAGCCGAAAGGCTGACCTACAGGATGACCAGTGCGGTACATGTGTGGGAATTCCTTCTTCACTTCTGCCATTTCCACAACCTTGTTGCGTGCGAAAGCGAATGTAGGAGCTATTGAGTAGTTCACTTTACCTATCTGGTCGGCCCAGCGTAGGGTCATTTCATAACCATGGTTCTTGACACGGCCGAAGTTGACGGAGTTGGGCTTGAGAGCGGAAATACCTGCGATGCTTGTTTCGTTGGAAATGAGGATGTTCTTGCGGTCTTCCCAGAAGAAGTCGACACCGAGACTCAAGCGACTTCCAAAGAAGTGTACATCGGCACCATAGTTCTGCTTGGTGGCTGTTTCCCAAGTAACATCGGGGTTACCGTTGCTGGATTCGCGTGCGCCAGGCATGAACGTACCGTTGCTGGTACCGAAGTTACCCGTACGGTCGTTGGTCCACCATGCACCACCGTTGTTGGTGTAGAACTGCCATGTGCCGGGCAGATAGAGGAAACGGCCAACTCCCTGGTCATTACCTACCTTACCGATAGAACCGCGAAGTTTGAAATAGGAAACAACGTTACGGATAGGCTCCCAGAATTTTTCAGAAGAGATTATCCAGCCGATAGAAGCAGAAGGGAAAAAGCCAAAGCGCTTACCTTTAGCGAAGTTCTCTGAGCCGTTATAGCCCATGTTGAGGTCTACCATATACTTAGTCTGGTAGTCGTAGGTGACACGGCCTACCATACCTACATAACCACGGGGGATAGAATTGTAGACACCGCCGGGATAGTAGTTTTTAGATTCATTATAAAGAACGAGCGCACCGAAATTATGGTCACCGAACTTGCGGGCATAGTTGAAACTCGCCTCTGCATACCAGTTTCTACCTCCCCATTTTCTCTCCTCATAGCCAAGAGGCCATGAGTCACCCTGACGGACATAAACAATCTTTGGAGAACCGTCTTCCTGGTATTCACCCTTAGCGATGGTGGCCTTGTAGCTGATACCATCGCCGGTAGTACGTGCTTTCTGCTGTGTATAGTCAGAGTTGTAGGAACCCTTGATACGGAAATCAAGACCCTTGGTGATAAAGTCGAGCTTGAGTTTATACTGAAGGTCGAGGTTTACAACACTCTGACGCTGAGTAGTATAACCGTGCTGGTAGATAAGACCGAGACCATCGGAGCCAACTGCGCCAACGAGATTAGGGTCGGAAATAATACGACGTCCCTCACTATCAAGACCGTAGCCTGACATTGGCGTACCATTGTTGAGAAGACCCTCAACACCAAAGACACCTGACTGACCGTTATACTCACCATTACCGATAGAGTTGCGTCTGCCAATGCGTCCACCGATGCCGATAGAAAGCGTACTCAGCTTAGAGAAATCTACATCGAGGTTGGCACGGAAGTTGTAACGGCGGTATTTGAAGTTTGCGTCATCACCTTGGTCGAAGGTTTTGAAAAGACCGTCCTGATTGAGCATACCGACAGAAACGAAATAGCGGGCACGTTCAGTACCACCCGACACATTAATATTATATTGTTCCTGCCATGCGTGGTCGTCCATCAAGTACTTGAACCAGTTGGTACTTGGATAAACGGTGGGCATATCCATGTCCTTCCAGTGCTGTATAGCTTCCTTCGAGAACTTCCATCCGTCCTCGGCTACTCCTTCCACTTCCTGAGCATGATTGTAAGCCGTTGCATACTCGTAGGAGTTTGCCGGCTCAAGGAATTTAGAAATCTGCTGAAGACCTACTGAAGCTGTCAGTGTGATGGTAGGCTTGCCTATCTCGCCGCGACGAGTTGTAACAAGAATAACGCCGTTGGCACCACGTACACCAAAGACAGCCGTAGCGGAAGCATCCTTAAGAATAGAAATGTCCTGCACCTCGTTCGGGTCTATTTGGCTGAAATCACGCTCGACACCATCGACAAGCACGAGAGGTTCGGCGCTGTTGAACGAACCGACACCACGGATGCGGATGACAGGGTCATCGGCACCAGGAACACCGGTGTACTGTACCGACTGGAGACCTGGGAGCTTACCCGCAAGGCTGTTACCAAGCGATGCGGCTGGCGATTTGAGAAGTTCCTTACCACCCACGTTGGAGACAGAACCCGTCAGCGTCACCTTACGCTGCTGGCCATAGCCGATGACAACCACTTCATCGAGCATCTCATTATCCGGTTCCAAAACAACATTAAGAGAAGTTAATGTTGCCTTTACTTCTTTCGACTTGTAGCCGACATACGAAAACACCAAGGTTGAACCCTTGGGAACTCCCGACAAAGCATAGTTGCCACTACTATCTGTTATCGTGCCTTTCGACTTGTCTTTAGTCTGCACGGTAGCCCCGATAAGTGGCTCGTTCTGCTCGTCAGTAACACAACCTTGCACTTTAAAAAGATCTTGTGCGAAGGACACTCCCGGTAGCAACAAAGCCAACAACAGGAGATGTAATCTGCATAACTTTCCCATAGCATTAAAATTAAGTAAAATCATTAAGTGTTAAAATCATTAGCGTTAGAATTTTCACAAATGTATGTAGATTTGTTTTCAATAGTGGGTGAAAAAATGACATTTGAGGTTTAAAAAAACGCTAGTATTTGCATTTTAATGTCGCATAGGTTTAAAAGCTATCAAAGAAAGTCCAAAATACATCATTCCCCAAAAAACATGCCGCCTAACCTATATAATTCATAGTCAAACCTCTTTCATTTCAAGGATGAATTAGTAGCTGCTGATTGGCCTGTTTATACATCTACATTTGGGAATATTAATACGTATAATGCATATGTAGCCTTAGTGATTGGCTGTTGCGGGGCATTATTTATTGATGCAGAAACGAAGAAAGAAAAAATATGGTATTTTATCTGCTATCTGATCG
>ENA-UEPG01002225-UEPG01002225.1-human-gut-metagenome-genome-assembly--contig:-NODE-2225-length-12639-cov-3.548798_pt1 | contig 12639 bp, 7 predicted proteins | sample MGYA00242893_ERZ507902 | MGnify/ENA primary metagenome ERZ507902 (study PRJEB26167, sample SAMN06115491) | human gut metagenome | host: Homo sapiens | place: China:Gansu | collected 2015-04-23 | study... | reverse complement strand
GTGGCCAGACCTTGTTTCAGAATTTCTTCCTTAGAGATGTCTTCGTCATGCAGGCCCATTTCGGCTTTAGTGGTTGGGGTAATAATTGGTTCGGGAAATTTCTGGAACAGTACGGAAGTATGGTTCACATGAAAAGTTATCGAACATTAAGGTTATTTTCAAAGGAACAACAAATGGAGTAACTACAGATTACAATGGTTCTTTCATGATAAAAACGACTTCTATCTCAGACACCATATTAGTTTTCAGTTACATTGGTTACATTACACAAGAACTCAATGTTGCTAAAACTAAGTATCATGTTATATATATGCGAGAAGACGATTCTACCAAAACAAACTACAATTTTCTTAATTCTTTAAACATTTTATATCAATTTCTAAGACAAGAAGATAAAGAAAAACCCATAAAAATACCCATGAGACCAGAAACAAATTAATTATACAACAATATTACACAAACTTTATTTCGACTACAACATGAAATATGATCACGTCATAACAATCGCAAAATACGAAGCAAGGTTATTGAGAAGAAGTACTTTGTTTCAAGTATTCACAGGATTGGCGATTTTAGGGATTCCGTTTTTGCAACTCATAAACCAAGGAGGTGACAATCTATTTTGGTATAAAATAGCCCTTCCTTCCTCTTTCCCATTCATAAATATTTACCTGTATAACCTATTGCAAACATTAGTAATTATCTTCGCTTGTACAGAGCGAGAAAAACAAAGTATGACTCAATACACAATCGAGGTTTTACAATGTCATCCCGCAAGTAATTACGAGTTTTGTATCGGTAAAATTCTTGGGATATTTAAAGAATTCATTAAAATCAACTTTTGTGTACTTATAATAGGCGTATTTATAAATATATGGGGAAGTAACGCTCCATTTCGGATTGAATTCTATTTATTTTATTTTTTGACATTAACTTTACCGACATTATTTTTCATAAGTGGATTTACATTATGGATGACTCGAATAATAAAAAGTCAGGTTTTAATTATCCTACTTTTAATTATTTATCTTCTATGCAATTATTTCTATTTTTCTAAAATACAATTCGGAACATTTGATTTTTTATCGCGCACGCTATCATATCAATTTTCCGATATAACAGGGTATACAGCACTACCAAAATATTTGTTGGTACGTCTCGGATATACATTACTAGGAATTGGATTCATGTACTTATGGGGTGGGATGTGGCAACGCCTTACCAACAAAATATCCAGTAAAGGAAACACGTACATGATTAGTATTCTATTCTTCCTACCGGGAAGTATTGCAATTCTTTACTCTTGGTACGATTGTAAAACCTTAGAAAACCGGAGAGAATTGTACAAAACAACTTATTTACGTTATCAGCCGGAAAATAAAGCCCGAGTTATACAGAACGACATTACCTATCGTTCATCCGGCAAACAGATGTCTGCCACAAGTAAATTAAGCGTGCAAAATCAAACTAAAGAAATCCTGTCACATATTATTCTCTATTTAAACCCAGCCCTACACGTGACCCGAATTCTGGATAAATCACAGGGCCTTGATTATTCTAGAGAAAATCAAGTAATTGTTTTGCATCGGAAATTGGCTCCGGCAGAAAAAATCACCTTAAATATAGATTATCATGGAAAAATTGACGATGCTATTTGTTATTTGGATTTCCCAACAAATGAAATCTCGAATGAAACGAGAATAAAACAAAACAACATCTTTCGATTTGGCCAACAATATACTTTTCTTACCGAGAACTACACCTTATTACACCCGGAATGCGTTTGGTATCCTGTTTGCGTTCCGCCAGTAAATATAGTATTCCCATATGCCCGTGAAACAAACTTCACTCATTTTACCCTAAAAGTAGAGACCTCCAAAGAAAAGGAAGTACTATCACAAGGGATCTCGAAAATAACAGATGAAGGCATTCTTTTTATCAACAAGCAAGCTCTCACGGGAATTAGTTTGTGCATCGGGAAGTACGAGAAAAAAGAGATGCTACTTGACAACACTTTATTGGAATTATACTATTTCCCGAAACATAAATTCATGTTTAGCTCTTATCAAATAACAGACGAACAACTACGAATACAGTTTGCTCAAATCAAAAATAGGATACAATCCAATTTTGGACGATATTATCCATTCAAAAAAATAATGTTTATCGAAAGTCCGACCACCTACACTTCTCACGAGAGAAAATGGAAAGGGGGAAGTGAATACATACAACCCGAAATAGTATTTTTCCCGGAAAGACTCTTCACGTTGGCCTACAGTCCCCTTAACGTCGCTAAAAAAGTTGCCAGAAAAACGAATCCATCGGAAGACCAGGAATCATTGAATACACAAGTAGAGAAAAATACACTGCGTTCTTTCGAGATGCCCTTATTAGGAGGCACGTATAGTCTTTCCCCTATGTTCTACGAGTATATGAGCTTTATATCATCAGACAAATATCCTGGGGTAAACACACTATTAAATGATTTAATTTTCCAACAAGATCAAAGAATAATGCTAATAAACAACGAGTTTTCCGAAGAATATATTGCCGTCACAGAATATTTGAAAAATAGATGTTTACAAGATGGCTTTCGGGAAGAAAATTTGTCAACAAAAACATTACGAGAAATCATTCGGTTAAAAGCACAATATTTAAAAGCTTATCTCTCGACTCAGATTTCCCTCGACGAACTTAAACAATTTTGCAATGACATGGCCTCTCGCCTCCAGTTCTCAGAAATAAAACTAGAACAGTTTTGCGAAGAATTTGCCCATCGTTATTCATTCGATCTACAAAAAATTTTAAATCATTTATACCAAGAAAAAGGATTACCCTCATTCATGATCAAAGATTTACGAGCGACAAAGATTGCAGGCGAAGAAAATAAATATCAAATCCACTACAAAGTGTGGAATACGGCACAAACACTAGGTATCATCTCACTTGGCGTACTTGATGTGGCAGGAAATAGTCTGGTAGAGCAAAATGATATTATCCCTCCTCAAACGTGCAATGAAATTTATTTGGAAACGACGCAGGAGCCAAGCCAATTATATATACAAACCCATTTATCACAAAACATCCCATCAGTTTATTACGTGGAATATGAAAACGGGATTCATCAATATGCGGATAAAAAAGCCATTGGTATATTACACACGGATAGTTCTGCTTTTTTATCCGGGGATATCATCATAGACAATGATTCCGACAATTTCCATTTTACAGATTCCGTGGAACAGAAAAGAGTCTTATTATCTTCAAAATTAGAACAAAAAAAATATACCCTTGTTTGCGATCCCCCCCAATGGATCGAAACGATAACCCACCGCAGTTTCGGAAACCCCATTCGTAGCACGTATTGCAAACTGGCCGATCATGGAAAAAGAAATGCAGTCTGGACAACCGATATTTCCCAAGAGGGAACCTATGAAATTTTCTTTTATCATCAAGATATCTCTGTAAGTTTCCCTCCCGTCAGCTCTATTTTTCCGGGAGCAAAGTTACATTATACCATATTATACTCCGGAATAAAAAAAGAAATTACAATTGAAGCTGACCTTGAAACTGAAGGCTGGGTTTCCTTAGGTAAGTTCGAACTGCCTAAAGGGAAAGTACAAGTTATTCTAAACGACAAAGGTGGTATCGTCGAAAAAGATAATTCCAAACAAGGTATTGAAGCTAAACGACAATTAATCATTGCCGACGCAATAAAACGGGTTCAGGTAAAGGGAAGTAACTAATAAGTGGCAACACTAATTATCAAATGGTTTTCCCCTCCCGGACAAGGAGGGGAAAGGAAATCCAATACTAGAACCACGGGTTCGCATCATATCCTTTTGCCACCACACATTTTCCCATCACGTTACGATGCACTTTAACTTCTTTCGTCGTAAGATCTACAAGAGCGAACGATCCTTTATTCTCGTGACTGCTGCCGGCATCATAAGTAGCGATGATCAAATGCGTCTCTTTTGACGACACGGCCACGGCAACCGGTACCCCCAAGTCATCCGGCAAGGTTGTCAAATCTGCAAGTTGCGGTTTCAAAACCGGAGAAGTGTACACTTTGTTACCTACCACGAAATACCAGTCCTGTCCGACCAAAATACCCCGTGTATTAGCATCCGCCCCCGCCAAAGAGAGAGATTCGGAAGTTTTCAATATACCCTGTTCCTTGATTTCAGGGTCTTCATCTTTTGCTGCCCTGAAATCAATATATTGCAGTGAAACCAGATTAATTTTTCCAGATTCAGCCAAAGCCAACGACAGGACATGAGCATCGGCATCCATCCCCACGGATTGTGTAATAAGAGTCTGTCCCTCGTAACTCGGTTGCTCCTTGATCTCGATAACCCGATCCAGCGCGTAGCTATCTGACACCAAGCCCTGCTCCGGATCGTTAATCTGATTCTTCAGTACATAATACTTCTTGCTCAATTCATCAAAAACAAACACGTAGCTATAATAAGAGGCCGGATGACTCCACTTATACTCCTTGTCATGTTGTGCCGGACGATATAACAGCCCCGAATTATAGGAATAAATCTTCTCGTTCGAGATAAAATAAGGAGTACCCGTGGCCATCATCACGCCATCTGTCGGGTTATAGGAATCTCCCTCGAACATAAAACTGGAATTCGTGATCAACCCGGTAGGCATGAAAGCCCCGTTATCCGTGATAATCGTGGGAGTCTCCCCCTTGGCGGAGATCACGTAAAACGTGTAATAATAATCCCCTAAAGAAGAGATATTACCGAATTGTTCGATGATCGCCTTCGGCTCGCTCCCTAGGGAATATCCCCCGATATTATCCACGTGAATACAATCCGTCGTACCTTCTTTGGCAGAAAAATAGGACAAAATTGATTCCTTGTTCGCCCCCTCACACAAGAAATAATAGCCCCAGGAGAAAGGCGACGTCACGGAAATATTAAAAGAGTAGAAATATTTCATGTCATTCTTCGAATCCGTGACAATGTAACGACAATCATGTTTACCCACGTTCAAACTACCGGGAATCGTATATTCCAAATCTCGGGTCGTGGCAACTTCCTCTCCCTCGATCGTCCAACTGTACACGAGTCCCTCTTCCGACGGGAGCAGGGAACGCTCAAATTCCGGCACCAACTTCAATACCTCGTAACTCTGCACGGCGGTATCCGTGGGAATACCTTTAATTTTCAAATTATTGGCAGGGGCATAATCGTAATTTCCTTTATCTTCCGAACAAGCGAAAAATATCGCTGCCAGCAAAAGTAGATATATCGTTATATTCTTTTTCATAATAAACAGGTTTAAGGATTAAGGAAGAGTGATTCTGGGTTTGGAAGTATCCCCGTCCGGGTACACCTCGTTATCAATAAAATACTGCTTCAACTTACGAATAAACATAAATGTTGAAGGGTACCAACTGGACATCGTGTAATAAGGCATTTGTCCCCAGTATAACTGTTTACCGGTATCCGGACCGTATTTCTCCAAATTGGGATCGGCTCCCAAATAATAGATTTCCTGCCACTTGGCATACTTCTCACGAGAAAATTCACCAAAATATCTTTCCCAGGTAGCCCACCAAGTTGGGGGTTGCAAAATATCGGTGAAGGATATTTTAGCCTTCAACAACTCCGCGGCTCCCAGTGCAAAATGTTCATTCTGTTCCAAACGAAAGGTGATTGTTCTCCACTCTTTTTTCAAGACATCGGTACGTTTCACGGTCACCCGCAAAGTATCAATCAATTCACCTGCCGGGATCATCCCTTTGGATAAAGACGTTTCATCCCAATCATTTCCAGTAGCGGTTCCCGATTCAACAACCACTTTAAAACCCCGGTCCTGATCGGTCACCAGACCAACAGAATTTACCGGAATTTTAAACGTGTATTCCGTCATCGACGGATCGTCCATAGCAAAAGAATACATCAAGCTATCCTCCCGGACAGTTGTCTTTCTCCCGTATTGATCCAGAACGAATGGCATATCGAAATAAATATAATTCGTTGAGTTATCAAACTCATCTATCGCCTTATCACAGGACACGGCTATCATGCCGGCAATAGCCATGATCATATATAATATTATCTTTTTCATAGTATAACTCGCTTATTAGGTTACTTGTCTCCTTTGGGGTTCGTGTTGGGGGAATACTCGTATTCTTCATCCGGGATAGGGAACACGTACTTGTCCTCCGTCGGGGCAATAATTACCCCTTGACGCACGTAGAAATCCCGGTACAGCCTCTTGTAAATAGGCCACATCCGACCTTCCCCTATAAAATCTTTTCGCATCTCCCGCATCAAGTATTCCATCAATTCCTCATTTCCGTATGGACCTGCCAATTTAGCCAGATTCCGGGAATCCCTTACCTCGTTCAGATACTCCAACGCTTTCCCGTTATCCACTCCAATCGATGTTTCGCAGGCGACATAGTACACTTCGGACAGTTTCAAGATAGCCACCTCCGGGTAGTAAGGCAAATATATCGTGCCGGGATGCGAGGTTTCGTAAAGTTTCTGGAAATTGTAATAATCCGCACCGGAAGAAGGCCTCTGGAACCAAACACGCAAACGATTATCCGTACCCGAACCATCCGGGGCCCGCCCGTAAAGTTCATTCAGGTATATATCATACTGGTTGGGAGTAATACAGAAATTTGCCTCGGCATTCCCTTTTTCCATTCCGAAAGTATCTCGGGCCACTTCCCACAGGTCATTCTTGTAGAATCCCAACAACATCTCCTCGCCCATGTTAATATCATACAGTTTATCCGTCTTGTCCGTCAAGGTAAATAACTCGGTGGATTTACACTCATCAATCAAGTTCACGGCCAACTGCCGGGCCCCCGCTTTATTCATCAATGCCAGTTCCACCCGCATCAACAATCCTTTCACGGCATACAGGTTCATCCGGTCACCCCTTCTTTCCAACACGGCATGATAATCAAGCATAGAACTATTTCCGTTCCCGTAACGTTTATTCTCAACGATCGGATCATTTTTCAACAATTCTTCTGCCTTTGTCAAGTCTTCCTTGGCTTTCGTCAACACGGAACGCATGGATTCAAATTCCTGTGCCTTCACGTTATACTCCGTGCGGTAAGCGATACATTCCTTATCCAAATCGGCCTCCGTGCGAATCACCGGACCATACATAGACGCCAATTCCATGTGGATAAAAGCTCTCAAAGCATACGCCTCTCCCTCTATCAATTCGGCATACTTGATCTTGTCCCGGTTCCCTTCCAAAGATTCCAAAATATAATTGGCCTGCGTGATCCCCTGGTACATCATGGACCAAATTGCCTTGAAACGAGTTTTTGAAGTTGCATCCTCGTAGTCAAACAACGATTGTTTGTAATAAGGATTCTTCGTCTTCGTGGACAAATCCCAGTATTGAGCCAACACGTCCATCATCCCGAACGATAATTCCATCCCGTAAAGTGTCTCCGAAGTCAACTTATAATAAATACCATCCAAGGCAGAATTATATCCCTTCTCGTCCGTAAGCAAATCTTCGCCCTGCACTTGTCCCTGCGGAACCACGTCCAGCCAGTCGTTACATGACGAGAACGACAACAGAGCGATCAACACGATAATTACATATTTCAATTTCATAACCTGATCCATTTAAATTAAAAACTGACATTTAACCCGAACACGAAACTACGTTGGAAAGGATAGTCAATTCCCCGTTCATTCTTCACGGTTGAAGCTCGGAACACGTCGTTCATGTAAAAGCTCAACCTCAACGTATTCATTCCAAACCGACTGATCCACGCCTTGTTCACCTCGTAAGACAAAGAGAGCGTCGACAACTGCACCGTGTTATCCTTTTGCACGAAACGACTGGAAATATAAGTCGTCTTGTAATCCTTTATATTTTTGTAGAGAGCATGTTGTCCCGGTTCTTTCCACCGATCCTTCAACACCCGACGGTCTGCATTCTTTGCGGGATCGGCACCTTCAACCCGTTGAGCCAATGTCGAATTATAATAATCCGCACCGAAATTATACTTAAATACCATATTCAAATTCCAGCCCTTCCAATACAGGTTGGTTCCGAAGTTCCCGAAGACCTTGGGTTCCGTGTCCCCGCAAATCACTTTGTCTTCCGCATCCCACGTGTAAGTCAGTTCTCCGTTTTTCTTCACGAACAACTCCTTACCGGTTGTCGGGTCAATACCTAGAGAACGGACAGCCTTAATCGCGCTCATCGATTCGCCTTCCTCGTAAACTGCTCCTGGAACTTGAGTATTTTTATTATTCTCATCGTTCACCGTTTTCAAGGCAGTGGAGATCTTTCTAATCTTATTTTTATTGTTGGCAGCCTGAAACATCACCGACCATTCCAATTCCTTTTCCATATCACGGATAATCACGGCATTCAGATTCACCTCCAGTCCTTTATTCTGAATCTCTCCCAAATTTGCCGTGTAGTTATCCGAGGGGAAACCCAGAGAAGGAGCCACGGTGATCGTAGTCAACAATCCCTGTGTCTTTTTCAAATAATAGTTGAACTGCACACGAATACGGTCTTTCGCATAACCAAAATCCAACCCGAAATTCGATTGGTACTGGTTCTGCCATTCCAGATCCGGATTCCCGTACCCCATCAACTCCGCCGTAACGGAAGAATTATACAAACGATCCGTGTTGAACTGGAACATCGTCTGGGCCTGGTAAGCCGAGAACTCCTGGTTACCCGTTACACCGTATGAATAACGCAGTTTTAGCATACTCACCTTTGTCGATTTAAAGAACTTCTCGTTATGCACGTTCCACCCGGCACCCACGGACCAGAAAGGTGCAAAACGTTTGTCTACTCCAAATTTGGAAGAGCCGTCAATACGCACGGATACATCCGCAAAATAACGATCATCATAAATATAGTTCCCGTTAGCGAAGAAACCGATGGAACGGGATTTACTCTCGTCACTGGTAGCTCTTGAATTTTCCTTGAACTGGATGGCAAAAGCCGGGTCGGAATAGCGATCGTCCGGGAATCCGGTTAACGTGAAACCATGTGAATTACTATCATCCTGTTTCACCTCACACCCGATACCCGCGTAAAGAATATGTTTCTCCCCGAACAGAGTATTATAGTTCAATGTAATATTCCCGTTATACCCCAAGCTACTCCCGTCCGTCATGGACAAATACCCACGCTTTGCTATCGGAAGATATTCCTGCATTCGATTTTCTGAATTATAAACGGTATTCAAAAACTCCGCGGAGAATGGAGACTTATAGTTCTCCCCACTGGTTTCACCTTTCACGATCGAGATTTGTCCTTTCAAACGTAGTCCCTCCCGGATAAACCAGTCCACGCTCAATTGTTCCGTGAACTCCTGCATCTTCGTGAAATTGCGATTAGGCAAAAAAGCATCATACAGGGGATTCGTCGTCCCGTCGCTCAACTTGGCAATCAGCTCCCCGTTTTCATCATAAATCCGTTCGTAGGGATTCAACGCAGCATACGTGGAAAAACTGCCATAAGGAGAATTATAAGCCTTCGTGTGAGCATAGGACATATAATTCCGAATCGTCACCTTATCCTTTATCCGGTAGATCAAGGTAAACCCCAACCCCAAACGATCACGCCCGGATTCCTTCATCACCCCCTTATTCTGATTGTACGAGGCATCGATACCGTAACGCACGTTATCCGCCCCACCTTCCACGAATATGGAATGAGCATGAGAGAACGAGGACTCTACCGGTTGAGATAACCAGTAAGTGTTCACTCCCTCTACAATATTTTTATATTTCGTGTAATATGACTCATCCAATTTCGCCTGCTCCCGACGATTATTCTCCTCGTAACCGACACTTCCCTCATACTCATACAACCCCGCCTCTTTCTCGTACTGCAATTTCTCCCGGGCATTCATCAAATCATAATCCGTCAGGTCTACCACCCCGATGGTCGGTTTGAAATCGTAAGTCACTCGTAACTTCCCCGCCTGGGGAGCTGTCGTCTCGATTACGATCACCCCGTTCGATGCTCGAGAACCGTAAAGAATCGTGGCCGAGGCATCCTTCAGCAAGGTAATACTTTCGATACGATTAACATCCATGTCGAAAACTTTTTGGGCTGACACTTCAAAACCGTCCAAAATAAAAATAGGGGTCGTCGACCCATTCTGAAAAGACCCTTTACCACGGATAGTAAAGTCGGGTAACACGTTCGGGTTAGACCCGTCCAGATTATTCTCGTTAATCTTGAATCCCGCATCAATAGCCGAAATCGTGGTAAAAATATTCCCCGTCGACACCTTGGCTAATTCCTGCTTCGTGATCATGGTTGTTGTTCCCGCGAAACCGCTTTTCTTGCGGGTCAATAATCCGGTCACGACCACCTCGTCCACCTCCATCACCTCTTCTTTCATGACCACCGTCCAATCACCCTTCGGCATATTACGGTAAAGAACGGTTTGCGGGATCATCCCCACGAACGAGAAAAGAAATTCCGCATTCGGAGATTCCGGTATCGTTAAAGAAAACTTTCCATCCTCGTCAGTTGTTACCCCGATCGTGGTCCCTTTCAGTAAAACAGTGACACCCGGTAACGTGGCCCCCTTTTCATCCTTGACAACCCCTTTTACTGTCACGCTCTTTTGCACGGAATCCCGTGCCGTGACGACTATCGGATAAATGACAATCACGTCCTTCTCCAGACGATAGGTCAAATTCGTCCCTCTCAACACCTCATTCATCACCTCACGAATCGGAGTGTTGGCAAACTTCACGCTCTTCGTTCCCGCAGTTCTCAACTCCTCGTGATTAAACAAAAACTTGTACCCCGAAATACTCCGCACGTGTTTAATTATCTCCTCCACCCTCATATTTTCCGCAGAAAAACTAACACTACCTTCTTGACTATACGCGGCCGAAAAGGCGGGTATAGAAAAGACGAAAACCAGTAAGGTCATCAATTTCATGGGCAAACATCGATTTAAATGTACCCGCAGACCAAGCAATGGATACAACACATTGTTTTTTTTCATAACTTTGTTTCAATTAAATATGATTATTTTTGACCGGCAGAGAAATGGCAGTTTCTTCACCGGTCTCTTTTTTATTTGTATTTCACGATAATATTCCTTCCATTTACGACAAATTCGACATTCGTGGTTAACCCGATTAACTTCAGCACCTCCATGAAATCTTCATACCGCCCCAGATCCCCAGTAAAATGCAAATCCTTGATAGACTCGTTCTGATAAAATATATCCACATTATACCATCTGGACAAACGATTCAATATGCTCTCCAATCGTTCTTCCTCAAAAATAAATGTTCCGTTTCTCCAGGAACAATACGCATCCGCATTCACCCTGTACTTAACAACAGTTCCGGTTGCAACCGTCACGTCAGCTTGATCCCCGGGGACCAAACGATATTCTTTCTCCCCAACCCAAAGTCCCACGCTTCCGGTTTCCAGCGTTGTTATCATATTGGCATCTTCCCGATAAGCACTCACGTTAAATGAAGTTCCATATACCCGTACTGCATTCTTGCCTACCCGGACAACAAAAGGCATGGTCGTGTCACGAGCGACCTGGAAATAAGCTTCTCCATCAAGCTCAATTACTCTCTCCGAACCCACGAAACAAGTCGGGTAAACCAGGCGTGTCTGAGAATTCAACCACACCCGGGTACCATCACTCAATTCCAGCACGTATTCGCCACCCCGAGGTACTTCCATCGTGTTGTACTCCACTTTATCCGGGGATTTCTCGCTTCCTTTGACATAGGTCACCCGTCCTTCACCCCTCCGGATAAAAGAATTACCCGCATCAATCATGGTTTCATCCTTTTGCATCTTATCAAGCAATACCACCCGCCCGTCGGACAAAGTCAATTTCGCCCGGCTCTCTCCCGGCATCAACAACGTATTAACAGCAACCTGTTCTACCGGTTTCATCCCTCGATTCCAATAAATAACGGTCCCCAGTACGATCAGAGGAATTACCACGGCTGCCACTTGTATCCAGCGACGACGGATCGAAATTCTCTTTCTCTTCTCCACGTGTCTGTCAAAGTCACGAATCATGGCCTCCACATCCACCCGGATCTCGCTCTCTTCCCCCGAATCCCACAACTTCCCCAGCCGTTCGAAATATTTCCGATGTCGTATGCTCGCATCATACCAAGCCTGAAACTCCTGTTCCTCCTTGCTTGAAAGAGTTCCCCGAAGTTTTCCGGCAAGTATTCTCCATTCTATAAAATTATCTTCACGCATACTCGATTCATTTTACCACAAGTACACACGGAGATTCAAAACGGGGGACAATGTTTTAAAATATTTTCAAAGAAAAGTTCTGCATCTCAAGAACACTTCTCCAAGAGGACCATCACACGGAAAAAAGAATAAATGACAGATGTTCTCTCAAATACTTTAACGAACGTTTCAAATGGGTTTTTACCGTAGATTCCGCCACATCCATCTCCAAGGCAATGTCTTTCACCTTTTTCCCTTCCACGATATGCTCCAACAACACGAATCTACCCTTGTCCGGTAGTTCCTGTAATACCTGTAAGGATAAGATACAGTACATAAACCCAGCATATATTTAATGCTGTCATAAAAGCGGAAAGATTTGCCAGATGCCCTGCCACATATTCAATTAAATAG
>ENA-UEPG01002221-UEPG01002221.1-human-gut-metagenome-genome-assembly--contig:-NODE-2221-length-12693-cov-2.645926_pt1 | contig 12693 bp, 11 predicted proteins | sample MGYA00242893_ERZ507902 | MGnify/ENA primary metagenome ERZ507902 (study PRJEB26167, sample SAMN06115491) | human gut metagenome | host: Homo sapiens | place: China:Gansu | collected 2015-04-23... | reverse complement strand
AGTCCGTGGCCACCCGCATGGTGGACGACCGGGACCGGGAGATCGAGGAGTTCAAACCTGAGGAGTACTGGACCCTGGATGCCAACCTATTCGGCGACGACGCGAAAAAGCTCCCCTTCGCCGCCCGCTACCACGGGAAGGACGGCAAGAAGGCGGAGCTGAAGTCGGCGGAGGACGTGGATGCTGTGGTCCATGAGACGGAGTACGCCCCCTTCACCGTCAAGACCGTGAAGCGCACAGACAAGCAGCGCAGCCCCTCTCCGCCCTTCACCACCTCCACCATGCAGCAGGAGGCGTCCCGCAAGCTCTCCATGACGCCCCGGCGGACCATGGCCATCGCCCAGCAGCTGTACGAGGGCGTGGATATCGAGGGCGAGGGCACCGTGGGCCTCATCACCTATATGCGTACCGACTCCCTGCGGATCAGTGAGGAGGCCCTGGCCTCCGCCAAGACCTTCATTACGGGCCGCTACGGCGAACATTACGCCCAGACCCACCGCTACAAGGCCAAGGCGGGCGCCCAGGACGCCCACGAGGCCATCCGCCCCAGCAACGTCAACTGGACGCCGGAGCAGCTGAAAAAGGACCTGACCGGCGAGCAGTCCCGCCTCTACCGCTTGGTGTGGAGCCGCTTTCTGGCCAGCCAGATGGCCAACGCCGTGTACGACAGCGTGGCCGTGGAGGTCGAGGCGGCGGGACACAGCTTCCGGGCCAGCTCCTCCAGCCTGAAATTCTCCGGCTACACCGCCGTGTATGAGGAGGGCAAGGACGAGGAGAAAGAGGAGAAGGAATCCCCCTTGCCCGCCCTGCGGGAGGGCGAACCTCTGACCCTGAAGGACTTTGACCGGGAGCAGCACTTCACCCAGCCCCCGGCCCACTATACAGACGCCACGCTGATCCGGGCCATGGAGGAGCAGGGCATCGGCCGCCCCTCCACTTACGCTCCCACTGTGTCCACCATCCTGGACCGGGAGTACGTGGTGAAGGAGGGCAAGTACCTCCGCATCACCAACCTGGGCCGTGTGGTGACCGCCCTGATGAAAGAGCGGTTCTCCGACATCGCGGATCTGAAATTCACCGCCAATATGGAACAGCGGCTGGACTCCGTGGAGGAGGGAAAGACCGCCTGGAAGGACGTGCTGCGGGAGTTCTACGGGGACTTTGAGCAGGACCTGGAGAACGCCGAAAAGGCTCTGGACGGCGCCCGCATCAAGGTGCCCGACGAGGTCAGCGAGGAGATCTGCCCGGAGTGCGGGCGGAATCTGGTGGTAAAGTCCGGCCGGTTCGGCCGCTTCCTGGCCTGTCCCGGCTACCCCGAGTGCACGTTCACCATGCCGCTGGTGGTGGAGATGCCGGGCCGCTGTCCCAAGTGCGGCGGGCGGCTGTTCAAGCGTACCGGCACCAGTCGAAAATCCGGTAAGCAGTACACCTATTACTGCTGTGAGCATCTCAACAGCAAGGACGAGGCCAGAAAGTGCGACTTTATGACCTGGGACGTGCCGGTGAAGGACAACTGCCCGGAGTGCGGCTGGACCATGTTCAAGAAGTCCGGACGGGGCTTCAAGAAGCCCTTCTGCATCCACGAGGGCTGCCCCAACTTCACCCCGGAGGAGAAGCGGGGCGGCTGGAAGAGAAAGACGGCGGATGACGCCGGGGAGGCGGGCAGCGAGTCCGGGACCGCCCCGGAGGAGAAGCAGCCCGAGGCGAAAAAGACCGCCGCCAAAAAGACGGCCGCCAAAAAGACGGCAGCCTCCAAGACCGGCGCCAAAAAGACCAGCACCGCCAAAAAGGCCGCGTCCAAGACGGCGGCTGAGAAAACTGCGGCGAAAAAGACCACCGCCAAAAAGACAGCGGCCAAGAAAACCGCCGCTAAAAAGGCGGAAGGGGAGAGCCCGGACGGAGAGGCGTGAGCGTGGACCCGCCCTGCCCTACGCCAGGGCGGACCGGTACAGCTCCCGGCACAGGCTGAGGGAGGCTTGAAAGACGGCCTCCCGCTCCGCCCCGTGCTGGAGCGCCCGCTCCCGGAGGAGGTCATCCAGAAGGATGCAGGCTTCCGGGGAGAGGGCGGCCCGCAGGGCGGCCTCCTTCTCGTCGGAGAAGCGGCGGCAGTCCGGATATTCCGGCATGAGGGCCAGAAAGGCTTCTGAGTGCTCCAGGACGTACTGATAGAGGACACTGGACAGACGGGTCATAGAACCACCCCAAACATGTATAATTTATACATGTTATAACACGAATAAATTATACATGTCAAGAGGTGAGCCGTAAATTGCTTGGAGATCGTTTGCGTGTGCTGAGAAAAGAACGCAAGGTGAGCCAAAAGGAGTTGGCCGAATATCTGGGGATCAGTATTCGGGGCTATCAATTCTATGAGAGCGAGGATAACGAGCCCAACATCAAAATGCTGATCGCTCTGGCCGATTTTTACGGCGTCACCATCGACTATCTGGTGGGGCGGACAGACGAGCGGTGACGCGCCGCGAAACACACAAGGAAAATCAGAATCAGGAGGGACCCATGGAACCTGTAATTGTGATCGGAGCGGGCCTGGCGGGCAGCGAGGCCGCCTGGCAGCTGGCCCGGCGGGGGATCCCCGTGACGCTTCGGGAGATGAAACCCCAAAAGATGACCCCGGCCCACCACAGCCCGTCCTTCGGCGAGCTGGTGTGCTCCAACTCCCTGCGCTCCGACCAGCTGGAGAACGCGGTGGGGCTGCTGAAGGAGGAACTGCGCCGCTGCGGCTCCCTCATCATGGCCTGCGCGGACGCCCACCGGGTGGAGGCGGGCGGCGCGCTGGCAGTGGACCGCCATGCCTTCTCCGAAGCCATTACGGAGAAGATCCGGAGCCACCCCAAGATCACTGTGGTGGAGGGGGAGGTCACAGACCTTCCGGCGGAGGGACAGGTCATCGTGGCCAGCGGGCCGCTGACCTCCGACCCACTGGCGGAGGCCATCGCCCGGCGCTATCCTCAGAACGGCTATCTGCACTTCTTTGACGCGGCGGCCCCGCTGGTCACCTTTGACAGCGTGGACATGGAGAGCGCCTGGTTTGCCTCCCGGTATGACCGGGGGACGCCGGACTACATCAACTGCCCCATGACGGAGGAGGAGTACCAGAGCTTCTGGGAGGCTCTGACCACCGCCCAGGAGGCGGAGGTCCATGGCTTTGAGGACGCCGGGGTCTTTGAGGGCTGTATGCCTGTGGAGGTGATGGCCCGCCGGGGGCGGGATACCCTGTGCTACGGACCGCTGAAGCCGGTGGGACTGAAGGACCCCAAGACCGGACGGGAGCCCTCTGCCGTGGTGCAGCTGCGCAAGGACAACGCCCAGGGGACCATTTACAACATCGTGGGCTTCCAGACCCACCTGAAATGGCCGGAGCAGAAGCGGGTGTTCTCCATGATCCCCGCCCTGCGGAATGCGGAGTATGTGCGCTATGGGGTGATGCACCGGAACACTTTCCTGGACTCCCCCCGGCTGCTGAACCGCTATTTCCGGGTGCGGACAGAGCCCCGCATCCGCTTTGCCGGGCAGGTCACCGGGGTGGAGGGCTATGTGGAGTCCACGGCCTCCGGCTGCCTGGCGGCCCTGGAGCTGGCCCGGGAGCTGGAGGGAAAGAGTCCCATCGATTTTCCCCGGGAGACCGCCATGGGGGCGCTGGCCCTTTACATCAGCGACCCAAGTGTGGTAAACTTTCAACCGATGAACGTGAACTTCGGCCTGATCCCCCCGCTGGGCTATCGGGTCAAAGGCAAGCGGAACAAAAATGCGGAACTGTCCAAGCGGGCCCTGGAGGCCCTGGGACAGCTGGATCTGGAGTGAGCGGGCGGCTCCGCTTGCCTTTGGGCGCGTAAGCGCCCCGCCGCCGTGCGGCGTCCAAGCGTCCGGCGGAGCCAGACCTTTGGGGCGGGGAGTTTCGCCGCCCCGGCGGCGAGTTTCTTTCCCGGCGATGGGAAAGAAACCAAAGGATCGCCGGGGACGCGGCCGATGGACTACGGCTCCGCTTTGCTCCGTCTAGGTCCATAGGACCGCTTTCCCCGGACCCCATTACGGAGGACGCGTACCTGTCAGGTTTTACAATGGTTCCGGCGCGCGAAGCCTGAGTGATGGTCAGCGTTTCCTCCCGGCCCACTGGGGCCTGGTTTTCCCAAAATTGCGGACGGTGCGGTTTCCCTTCTGCGCCTGGCTTTGCCGGGGGAACGCGCCCGGTGCGTGTATCGCCGCAGGGACGGCCCTTGCGGCCGCCTGGGGCTCCTGGTGCGAATTCTGGTGGAGTCTCCAGGGCCTCTCCTACCTAAGTATGGGGGGATTGATTGCGGTCCGTAGGGGAGGGGCTTGCCCCTCCCGCCGTCCCTGAGCCGCCCACAGGCGGCGAAACCTCTGTCAGAAAGGGGCGCTTACCCCCGCAGGGTCCATTGAATCAGTGAAGCCCCAAGGCGAAAGCCGTGGGTAAAGGAGATCTGGTTTGCAGTGTTCAGCAAGGAAAAGAGGGCGGGGGTGAGCTCCTGGGCCCCAAGCTCGGCCAGCACCCGGGCGATGCTCTCCTGATAGACCGGGTCGGAGTCGAAGTCCAGGTGGGCGTGGTCGATTTCGTAGTAATAGAGGGTTTTGAAGTTCTGGAATCATATTGACACCACCAATATATTTGAATTAGCGATATAATATCGCTAAAACAAATATTAAGTCAAGAGGAGGCCCCATGTATCATAAGGATATTTTCTGTATGCGGGTCAAAAAGCTGCGAAAAAATACAAAAGAACAGCAGAAGGATTTAGCAGAGGCCATCGGAGTATCGCAGGCGGCGATCAGTGATATTGAAAATGGCCGTCGGACGACTTCGTTTGAGAACTTGGCTTCGATATGTACCCATTACAACGTCTCAGCGGACTATCTCCTGGGTTTGATCGACGAGCCCAGGACTTTGACACCGCCGAAGAAAGAAGGAACTTGACATGAAAATCATCGTGGACGCCATGGGCGGGGACAACGCCCCTCAGGCGCCGGTCATGGGCGCCATCCAGGCAAACAAGGAGTATGGGGTGGGCATCACCCTGGTGGGCCGGGGCGAGGACATCCTGAAGGTTCTGGAGGAAAACGGCATCCGGGAGCTGCCCGCCGGGGTGGAGATCGCCCACGCCTCTGAGGTGGTGGAGATCTGCGACAACCCGGCCACGGCCTTCCGGGAGAAGAAGGACTCCTCCCTGACAGTGGGGCTGAACCTGCTCAAGGCGGGGGAGGGGGACGCTTTTGTGTCCGCCGGCTCCACCGGCGCCCTGCTGGGCGCGGCCACCCTGCTGATCAAGCGGATCCGGGGGATCCGTCGGGCCGCGCTGGCCCCGGTGGTGCCCACCGGAAACGGAGGCGCAGTGCTGATCGACGCGGGGGCCAACGTGAAATGTCCGCCGGGGTATCTGATCCAGTTCGCCTATATGGGCTCCTACTACGCCGAGCACGTCCTGGGCCGTCCTCAGCCCAAGGTTGGACTGCTGAATATCGGGGTGGAGCCCTCTAAGGGCACGGAGCTCCAGACCACAGTGTACCCTCTGCTGAAACAGGCGGGGGAGGAGGGCCGCATCTGCTTCGTGGGCAACATCGAGGCCCGGGAAGCGGTGGAGGGCGCGGTGGATGTCATCGTGGCCGACGGCTATTCAGGAAATATTTTTCTGAAAACCATGGAGGGGACCGGCCTGTTCCTCGCCAAGGAGATCAAGGGTATTTTTGTGAAAAATCTGATGACCAAGCTGGCTGCGGCCCTGGTCTCCGACGGGCTGAAGAAGTTCAAGAAGCTGATGAGCTCCAGCGAGGTGGGCGGGACCGCCCTGCTGGGTATCTCCAAGCCGGTGATCAAGGCCCACGGCTCTTCCGACGCCTATGCCATCAAAAACGCCATCCGCCAGGCCAATCAATTTGCCTCCTCCGGGATCATTGGGAATATCTCGGACAACATCGACCTGATGCGGCTGGACGCCCCGGAGGCAGAATAATAATTTTCCGGTGAATACACAGAAATTCCCGATTCCCTATTGACAGGCAGGTAGTTTCTGCATATAGTAGGGAAAGAAACTATGCTGGAGCACAGCAAAAGGAGCAGTCAGCTATGATTTTTGAAAAGGTATGCGCACTGATCGCGGAGCAGTTCAATGTGGATGCGGATTCCATTACCATGGATACCTCCTTTGAAGATGATCTGAACGCGGATTCTGTGGACATTGTGGATCTGTCCATGGCATTGGAGGAGGAATTTGATATTGACGAACTGACCGAGGAGGAAGCTGCCTCCATCAAGTCGGTGGGTGATCTGGTCCGGTTCCTCCAGAACAAGATCGACTGATCCAAACGACATACATCGCAAAACTCCGCCAACCGGCGGAGTTTTGCTTGCCTGTCGAACCAAAGAATGAGGAGTGGTTCTGATGACCACGTTGGAAGAAAAGCTGGGCTATGAATTCCGGGACCCGGCCCTGCTGGAAAATGCGCTGACCCACAGCTCCTGCGCCAATGAGAGCCGGGGCAGGCGTCAGAGCAACGAGCGGCTGGAGTTCCTGGGCGATTCGATTTTGGGTATGGTGGTGGCCGACCACCTGTACCGCAACCACCCGGATCTGCCCGAAGGGGAGCTGACCCGGACCCGGGCGGCCCTGGTGTGTGAGGGCAGCCTGGTGGAAGTGGCCCAGTGCCTGGAGCTGGGCGCCTACCTGAAGCTGGGCAAGGGGGAGGAGGCCGGCGGCGGCCGGGAGCGGCCCTCCATCATTGCCGACGCGGTGGAGGCGGTGCTGGCCGCCGTGTACCTGGACGGCGGCATCGGCTCGGCCCGGAAGCTCATCCAGAAGTTCATCCTGGACCGGGAGGCGGAGAAGAGCGCCAGCCGCGATTACAAGACCGCCCTCCAGGAGCTGGTGCAGCGGGAGAGCGGCCAGGTGCTGGGCTACCAGCTCATCGGCGCCGAGGGCCCCGATCACGCCAAGATCTTCTCGGTGGAGGTGGATCTCAACGGCATCCCCATCGGCCAGGGCCGCGGCCGCAGCAAAAAAGAGGCGGAGCAGAACGCGGCCAGGGCCGCGATAGAGAAGCTGAGGGCGGGGGAATAACCGGCCCGCGGGCGACCACAAGGGTCGCCCCTACGTGCAGGGGCTGTCCGGCTCCTCTGTAGGGGCGGCCTTTATGGCCGCCCGTCCTGTCAGGCCTTCACAGGGCCTGGGGCAGTGCAAAACCTGGTGTACGGCGGGCGGATGTAGGTATCCGTCCCTGCGAAATGGTTTGCCCGCTGTATACCACCAAACCAGACGCGGAGCGCTCAGGCGCTCCGCGTTTTTATGGAAAAGGGTTTGCAAAGGACGCCGTTCCTTGGTATAATAATTTATTCAGAATGATAACATGGCGAGGTGCAGACCTTGTATTTAAAAGCGCTGGAAATCCAGGGGTTCAAATCCTTTCCGGACAAGACGGTACTCTCCTTCGGGGAGGACATGACCGCCATTGTGGGCCCCAACGGAAGCGGGAAATCGAATATCTCCGACGCCATCCGCTGGGTCATGGGGGAGCAGTCCACCCGGACCCTCCGGGGCGGCAAAATGGAGGATGTGATCTTCGGCGGTACCGCCAGGCGGAAGCAGACGGGCTATGCCGAGGTGTCCCTGGTGCTGGACAATACCGCCCATATCTTTGATATGGATGAGAGCGAGGTCATGGTGACCCGGCGGTACTACCGCTCCGGAGAGAGCGAGTACTACATCAACCGCCGCTCAGTCCGTCTTCGGGACGTCAACGAGCTGTTTATGGACACCGGCTTGGGCCGGGAGGGCTACTCCATTATCGGACAGGGGCGCATCGATGAGATCCTGTCGGTGAAGTCCACCGACCGCCGGGAGATGTTCGAGGAGGCCGCGGGGATCTCCCGCTTCCGCCACCGGAAGGAGGAGGCGGAACGGAAGCTGGAGCGCACAGACGAGAACCTGCTGCGGATCAACGACAAGATCGACGAGCTGGAGCTCCAGGTGGAGCCCCTCCGGGAGCAGAGCGAACGGGCCAAGCGGTTTCTGATCCTCCGGGACGAGTTGAAGGGGCTGGAGATCTCTGTGTGGCTGGATACGCTGGAGCGGCTCCGGGCGGGGAGCATCAAGCTGGAGACCGACTATAAAGAGGCGGTCCGTCAAAAGGAGGCCGCCGAGCGGGCGGTGGAGGAGTGCTTTGGCGCGGCGGAGGCGCTCTCGGCTCAGATGCGGGAAAAAGAGGTGGAGGCCGACCGGCTGCGCTTTGCCATCCAGGGCAGGGAGGCCACGGTCCGGGAGCTGGAGTCCTCCATCGCGGTGCTGAAAAGCAGCATCCAGCACAATCTGGAGAATACGGCCCGCATCCAGGAGGAGCTGGAACAGCGGGAGGGGCGGCAGGACAGCCTCTCCGGCCAGATCGCGGAGCGGAGCGGCCGCCTGTCAGAGATCGACGGGCAGCTGGAGCGGGCCCGGAGAGAGAGGGAGGAGAAAGATGCCGCCGCCCAGGAGGCCCTGCGCTCGGCGGGGACTCTGGCCCGGGAGCTGGAGGAGCTGCGGGGGAAGGAGTCGGTCAAGACGGCCGACGCCCATCAGGCCAAGGCCCTGCTGTCCGCCCTGGCCGCCGCCGCCCAGGAGGTGCTGGACCGGGACGAGGCAGTGCGCCAGGAGCTCAGCCGGCTGGACCGGCGGCAGGAGGAGGCGGGGGCGGAGTCCTCCGCCGCGGAGAAGACGCTGCGGGAGGCCCGGGATGAGCGGGACGCAGTGAAAAACGTGATCTCCGGCTACACCCTACGGCTGGACGGGCGGAAAAAGAAGGCGGAGCAGGCCAGAGAGCGCCATGTCCGCCTCAAGATGGATGAAAATGCCCTGACCGCCCGGATCCGAATGCTCACCGAGATGGAGAAGCTCCACGAGGGGTACTCCAAGGCGGTCAAGCTGGTCATGGGGGAGGTCCAGCGGGGGACGCTGCACCACATCCACGGCCCGGTGGCCGGACTGCTCCATGTGCCGGACCAGTACACAGTGGCCATTGAGACCGCGCTGGGGGGCGCAATGCAGAACCTGGTGGTGGACCGGGAGGAGGACGGAAAGGCCGTCATCCAGTATCTGAAGCGGCGGGACGGAGGCCGGGCCACCATCCTGCCCCTCAGCTCCATCCGGCCCGGCGAACTGCGGGAGGCGGAGAGCCTGTCCAGGGAGCCCGGCTTTGTGGGGGTGGCGGACCAGCTGGTCCAGTTTGATCCCCGGTACCGGGCTGTGTTTTCCAATCTGCTGGGGCGTGTAGCGGTGATGGAGGATCTGGATGCGGCCATCGCGGCCGCCCGGCGGTATGGCTACCGGTTCCGGATCGTCACCCTGGACGGCCAGGTGCTCAATCCGGGAGGTTCCATGACCGGCGGCTCCGCCAGCCGCAGCGCCGGGATCCTCAGCCGGGCCAACGAGCTGGAGCGGCTGAATGTCCAGAGCTCCGGCCTGCGGGAGCAGCTGGAGCAGGCGGAACGGGCCCTGGAGGAGACGGAGCGGGAGGCAAAGGGGGCCGCCTATGAACTGGAGAGCGCCCAGGCGCAGCTCCGGGAGTGGGAGGACGCGGTGCTGAAGGCGGAGGCTCAGGTGGAGCACTGCCGCAGCGTGGCTGCCTCCCTAAAAGAGCAGCGGGAGAACCAGCGCAGCGAGCTGGGGCAGCTCCAGAGCCGCACCGGCGAGATCGAGCGGGACACCCAGCACGCCCGGGACCGGATTCGGGAACTGGAGGGGGAGGCCGCCGCCCTGAAGAGCGAGGCGGATGGTAAGGCCCGGGGCCAGAGCGATTTGCAGACGCGGTCGCTGACCCTGACCCAGGAGCTCTCCCAGCTCACGGCGGGGCTGGCCGCCCTGGAGGCGGAGCGTGAGGCCACCGCCCGCGGGCTGGAGGAACTGGAGTGCCTGCGCCGGGATCTGGCCGGCGACCAGGACCAGAGCCGGGCCCTGATCGGGGACTATCAGGAGAAAAACGAGGGCTTTGCCCGGGAGATCGGGGAGAAGGAAGGCCAGCTCCAGGAGCTGGCCCGGGAAACTCAGGAGCAGCAGGGCCGGATCGCCGAACTGAACGAGGAGAAGCTGGCCCTGGAGGGCGAGCGGGTCAAAGCCACCCGGGAGGGACAGGAGAAAAACCGGGAGCTGCTGGCCATGGGCGGGGAGGTGTCCCGCCTGGAGCAGAAAAAGATGGCTGCGGCCCTGGACGAAAAACAGCTACTGGACAAGCTGTGGGAGACCTATGAGCTCTCCCACGAGGCGGCCAAGCGCCAGCGGGTGGAGATCGAGTCTGTTCCAAAAGCCAGCCGCCGCATCGCCGAGCTGAAGAAGGGGATCTCCGCCCTGGGCAGTGTGAATGTGGGAGCCATCCAGGAGTTCCAGCGGGTAAATGAGCGCTATACCTACCTCACAGACCAGCGGGACGACGTGGAGAAGGCCAAGAGGGAGTTGGAGGAGGTCATCGGGCAGATCACCGGCGAGATGAATACCATTTTCAGCCGGGAGTTCCAGAGCATCAACGAGTCCTTCGGCCAGACCTTCCAGGAGCTGTTCGGGGGCGGAAGGGCCACGCTGGAGCTGGAGGACCCGGATGACATCCTCAACTGCGGCATCGAGATCAAGGTCCAGCCCCCCGGAAAGGCGCTGAAAACCATCACCCTGCTGTCCGGCGGAGAGAAGGCCTTTGTGGCCATTGCCCTGTACTTCTCCATTTTGAAGGTGCGCCCCACCCCCTTTGTGGTCATGGATGAGATCGAGGCCGCCCTGGACGACGCCAACGTGGTGCGCTTCGCCCGCTACATGCGCCAGATGGCGGACAAGACCCAGTTCATCGTCATCACCCACCGCCGCGGCACTATGGAGGAGGCCGACGTGCTCTACGGCGTCACCATGCAGGAGCAGGGCGTGAGCCGGATACTGACCATCAACCTGAACGACGTGGAGAAGGAGCTGCACATCAAGTGACAGAGCTTCCAAAGTGGGTGCATCCGCGCCTGCGCGGGTATGATTACAGCCGGAGCGGCGGGTATTTCCTCACACTCTGCACCCAGGGCCGGGCCCCGATTTTAAGCGAGATCGTAGGGCGGGGCTTGCCCCTGCCGGACTCCGTTTCCTCCCCGCTGGCCGGATTGCGGCGGAGGAGTTAGAGCAGTTACCTAAGCGATTTCCGAGGCTTCAGATAGAAAAAGCGGTGATCATGCCAAACCACATCCATCTGCTGCTGGTACTCATGACGGCGGGGGCAAGCCCCCGCCCTACAGAGGGAGCGCATTTTGGAATCCCTGATGTGATGCGCGTGTTTAAATCGCAGACGACCAGACGATGGAATCAATATCGGGGGACGCAGGGCCGTCCGCTCTGGCAGGCCTCCTATCACGACCACATCATCCGGGATGAGAACGACCTTCTCAACCACTGGAGCTACATCGAGCATAACCCCGCCCGCTGGGCGGAGGATGAATACCATGTTTGAACGATGAAAGGAACCAACACCACAGGGGCTTTTTTGAAAAGATCAAGGCGGGGCTGACCCGCACCAAGGAGAACATCGGACACTCCTTCGACCAGCTCTTCGCCGGAGAGCTGAACGACGACTTCTACGACGAGCTGGAGGAGACGCTGATTCTGGGCGACATGGGGGTGGACACCACCATGAAGGCCGTGGAGGAGCTGCGCCGCCGGGTGAAGGCGGAGAAGATCAAGGACATGGAGGGGGCGCGGACGTGCCTGCGCCGGGTGCTCACCGACATGCTCCAGGTGGGGGAGCCCGCCCTGAAGCTGGACACCACCCCGTCGGTGGCCCTGTTTATCGGCGTCAACGGCGTGGGCAAGACCACCACCATCGGCAAGCTGTCCGCCCGGATGAAGGGGGAGGGCCACCGGGTGCTGATGGCCGCCGCCGACACCTTCCGGGCCGCCGCCGCCGACCAGCTCGAGATCTGGAGCGAGCGCAGCGGCGTGGAGCTCGTCCGCCAGTACGAGGGGGCCGATCCCGCGGCGGTGGTCTTTGACGCCCTCACCGCCGCCAAGGCCCGCAGCGATTTCTCCGTTTCCGGCGGCGCCCGCCACGCCATGCCGCAGTCCGCGGTAAGCTCCCGGGGCGTGGGAATCAGACGGCCGGGAAGGCTTTGCTCCTTGCACAGGGCCTCCATGGCCATGGCCGCCGCTGTGGTGTGGAACGTCACCACCAGCCAGAATATCCGCTCTCTCATCTCGCTATCTCCCTGACAGCCCGGATGGCCGCGTCCGTTTCTTCTGCTGTATTGAACCAACCGAAGCTGAAGCGCACCGCGCCCTGTGTCTCCGTCCCCAACGCCCGGTGGAGCCGAGGGGCGCAGTGGGCGCCGGGCCGGGTGGCGATACCATAGACCTCGGAGAGCGTATCCGACACCTCGCCGGAATCAAGGTCCCGGATATTCAGGGAAACCACCGCGGTCCGCGGCCCGGTAAAATCGCCGTAGACCGTGACGCCCGGTATACCGGACACCCCCTCATAAAACCGGCGAGCCAGTGCGTCCTCATGGGCGCGGATGGTATCTATGCCGGTCTCCCGAAGAAAATCCAGCGCGGCGGAAAGTCCGGCAATGCCGTGGCCGTTCAGCGTCCCGGCCTCCAGCACTGTCGGCATCTGTGGCGGCTGGGTGGGGCTTTAGGTCTGTACGCCGGTGCCCCCCACCTTCCATGGACGGATGGC
>ENA-UEPG01002217-UEPG01002217.1-human-gut-metagenome-genome-assembly--contig:-NODE-2217-length-12700-cov-2.150598_pt1 | contig 12700 bp, 10 predicted proteins | sample MGYA00242893_ERZ507902 | MGnify/ENA primary metagenome ERZ507902 (study PRJEB26167, sample SAMN06115491) | human gut metagenome | host: Homo sapiens | place: China:Gansu | collected 2015-04-23... | reverse complement strand
AGCGAAAGTATGACAAAGTATCCATTTTGCGGTGTTATCGCCCCAGGCTGATTGAAATGCCCTTCTGTTTCAGGCATAAAGCCCCAAAGTCATAAAGTACACTGGCAGCGCGACAGACAACGTCGTTGAGGAGTAGCCATGCATTACCAGCCAAAACAAGATTTACTCAATGATCGCATTATCCTGGTGACGGGAGCCAGCGATGGTATTGGTCGTGAAGCCGCGATGACGTATGCACGCTATGGTGCGACAGTGATTCTGTTGGGCCGTAATGAAGAAAAATTACGTCAGGTAGCCAGCCACATAAACGAAGAAACTGGGCGTCAGCCACAGTGGTTTATTCTCGATTTGCTGACCTGCACGTCCGAAAATTGCCAACAACTGGCACAGCGCATTGCCGTTAATTATCCGCGTCTGGATGGTGTTTTGCATAATGCCGGATTGCTCGGCGATGTTTGCCCAATGAGCGAACAAAATCCGCAGGTCTGGCAGGACGTCATGCAGGTCAACGTTAATGCCACCTTTATGCTCACCCAGGCACTGCTTCCTTTATTACTCAAATCGGACGCCGGTTCACTGGTCTTTACTTCATCAAGCGTTGGACGTCAGGGACGAGCCAACTGGGGTGCATATGCAGCGTCGAAATTTGCCACCGAAGGGATGATGCAGGTACTGGCCGATGAATATCAGCAGCGCCTGCGTGTCAACTGCATTAACCCAGGCGGTACGCGCACCGCAATGCGTGCCAGCGCCTTCCCGACCGAAGATCCACAGAAACTTAAAACACCCGCTGATATCATGCCGCTCTACCTCTGGCTGATGGGCGATGACAGCCGCCGTAAAACCGGCATGACCTTTGACGCCCAACCGGGCCGTAAACCAGGAATTTCCCAATGAGTGATGAACGCTACCAACAGCGTCAGCAGCGAGTGAAAGAAAAAGTAGATGCTCGTGTGGCCCAGGCCCAGGATGAACGCGGTATTATCATCGTCTTTACCGGCAATGGAAAAGGCAAAACCACCGCGGCATTTGGTACGGCAACACGCGCAGTTGGTCACGGAAAAAAAGTAGGCGTCGTGCAGTTTATTAAAGGCACCTGGCCTAATGGCGAGCGCAATCTACTGGAGCCACATGGCGTTGAGTTTCAGGTGATGGCAACGGGCTTTACCTGGGATACACAAAACCGCGAGTCTGATACCGCCGCCTGCCGCGAAGTCTGGCAACATGCAAAGCGGATGCTTGCTGATTCCTCACTGGATATGGTTTTGCTTGATGAACTGACGTATATGGTGGCGTATGACTATTTGCCACTGGAAGAAGTGGTGCAGGCGTTAAATGAACGTCCACATCAGCAAACCGTCATTATTACGGGTCGTGGTTGTCATCGGGATATACTTGAACTGGCGGATACGGTAAGTGAATTACGCCCCGTGAAACATGCGTTTGATGCCGGTGTAAAAGCGCAGATAGGGATCGATTATTAATCTGTAAAAATGCCGGATATGACGTCCGGCATACTTTGATTAACCGTTATTATTACGTCCGCCAGAACGACGACCGCCGCTCACCTGACTGTGACGTTTCACCGCACGACGAATCTGATTCGCCTTCATGCGACGACGGTCTTTTTCTACAGCGACTTTAGAGCTGGTTTCTGGCGGTAGCTCCACCAGTTCGCGCAGATAGTTAGTCTGGGCGAGGTCCAGCTCCGTCCAGCCACCGCGTGGCAGACCTTTTGGCAGTGGGATATCACCGTAACGAACACGGATCAGGCGGCTCACCTGCACACCAACCGCTTCCCACAGACGACGAACTTCACGGTTACGGCCTTCGGTCAGAGTCACGTTGTACCACTGGTTGATCCCTTCGCCGCCGCTGAACTTGATGGTTTTAAAAGCTGCCGGACCATCTTCCAACTGCACGCCACGACTCAAATCACGCAGTTTCGCGTCGTCAACCTGACCAAATACACGCACGGCATATTCACGTTCAACTTCACGGCTTGGATGCATTAAGCGGTTTGCCAGTTCACCGTCGGTGGTAAACAGCAGCAGACCGCAGGTATTAACGTCCAGACGACCCACGGCAATCCAGCGCGCACCGCGCAGCTTTGGCAGACGGTCAAACACCGTTGGACGCCCTTCCGGATCGTTACGGGTACACAACTCACCTTCCGGTTTGTAATAGGCCAGAACGCGACAAATTTGTTCAGCGGACTCACGTACCGAAATAAGGTGACCATCGATACGGATTTTCAATCCAGGGGTAACTTCAACGCGATCGCCGAGTTTAGCAATTTTGCCATCAACACTCACACGACCGGCTTCAATAATAGATTCGATTTCACGGCGAGAACCGTGGCCGGCACGCGCCAGCACTTTCTGTAGCTTTTCGCTCATAGAGCTTCCTTTTGGTGTCGCCTTCCCAGGCGTCTGATATGCTTTTGTGCAACAGTGAGTCAGAACTTACATCTGACTCACTGATAGTAAAGTCTGTTTGAACTCTTCAGGCCTTAAGTAAACGACTCGACGTTTATCGGCCTGGCTTTGAGGCGCAACATACTACACTATCTTTATGGTTAAAGCTTGTTTCGATTAACATCAGCTTAATTACCAGCCACCACCGCCTCCGCCACCCGCGCCGCCGCCAGCACCACCACCGGAATAACTTCGCCCCAACAAACTGGTATTGGCCCCGCAACTTAGGTGCGTCTGTAATGAGAATAAAACGCCGTTACGGGCAATCTCTGGAGCGCGAATCGCCGAAGAAAGCGAAGGGGCAATGCGTAACGCCCATTCCCTCCCCAAATTTGCCGATATAGCCCAACCTAGCAACGCGTAATCCAGTTTCCGTGTTTCCCCTTTCCGCCGACGTCCACTGTGTGTTGCTGCCTCTTTACGCGCAAGATAGTTAACGATAGCTTCACCGTGGGCATAACGTTGCTGTCCAGTTTGGGTAAACTTTGGCAGAAAAATATACCCCATGCCAGTGAGATAACCGGTCAGGCAAACAGCGGTAAAATAACCCGCTGGCATATACCAGTAAAAGAATACATCTCCGACATTGATGTAGAGAGAATAGAAGGCCACGCCTGAACAAATCAGTGGTAAAAACAAAGTGATGATTACACGATTAACGCAAGGCTTGTCATCATCGCGGGCAAACAAAAGCTCAAGGGAACAAAATAAAAAAGGAATAATCCAGCAGATCATAATAAACATATCGCCCACCAGACTCATTCCTGCCCAGCCTACAGGACTCAAGTTACCGTAAAGAATGACCGCCAATATTGCCAGTCCACCCCATTGCAAAAAAGTATCAGACCGGTAAAACGAAGACTTTTTACGCGGCAGATAAAATTTCTGCATCCGTAAAAATGCCCTGCGTAAGACTCTGTTGCGTCTCCCCGTAAGAACGACCTTATCGCCTTTACGAAATAACGCTTCCAGTAATAACTGCTCTGCGGGCAGTAATACCGCATTATTTCTGGTCGCGCCTTCATTAACACGAATCAGGATTTGCTGGTTCTTGTCAGACTGATCTTCCAGATGAATTTTTCCTTTCACAATCAGATTTACGATATCGGCACAAAAACCTTTATCGTCGTAAACCAGCTTCGCATCGAGACGTAACATGCCGGGCGTGTAATCTGGCGGAATGACATCGGTTTCAATCACATCTACCGGCGTAAATTGCGGCCTGCGCTTCCAGAGATATAACCATCCACAAACCAGGAACAGACACGGAAACCAAATTAACAACGATGACGTGGAGGGTAAAAGAAGATGGCTGAAAATATTCGTCGTTTGCGGAGCCGAGGCATTGCTAAGTAAAGCGTGAGGCCAGCGGTAGAGGACCGTGAAATCTTCACGATAAAACGGATCGCGGGATTCAATTCTTCCGTCCTCAAGGATGCGGCCATTACGATATGTGTCGCCCTCTTCTCCGGTAAAGAGATCGATTTCGCTAAATGGATTACCCGCAATATTAGAGATCTGGAGAGAAAATCGGGTCTTATAAATTTCAAACGGCCACTTGTTACCGGTCACGTTCCAGATTAACAGATCAGAATCTCCCTCACGCAGGAAAGCATTTTTAACCTGATAATGAATTTGATAATGATAGTCGCCTTGAGGCAAGAAACGTTGTTTATCGCCCACGACAATACTCATTAACCCGATATGCCAGTCAAGATGCCAGGGTTCAGGAATACCATCACGGGTGACGCCAACAATATGATAGTTCAGCAGTGCAGCGTCCCCATCAGGCTGCATCCATAGTCGTGGTAAATCACGATAAAAGCCGTGCTTAATCTGCTGATTTCGCGCCTGAAAATGAATATTTTCTTTGATGTCGAGCACCCCATCTGGTTGCAGAGTGGCTTCAACATCAAAGAGCGAGATCCCTTCTTCATAAGAAGGGATCTCCGTGTTTTCTGCATAACTTAGAGATGATACAAACAGCCCTGCTATCAACAGCAAAATGCAGCGAAACTTCCCTGCCATAGTCTTCCATCCGTGGAACGCAATTTGTTATAAGAAAGGCTTCACATCACCTACGCCTTCACGCACCACGACCGGCGTATCATCAGTAAGATCAATAACCGTTGTTGGTTTCTGCCCGAGATAGCCGCCGTGAATAATCAAATCTACCTGTTTTTCCAGACGATCTTTAATTTCTTCCGGGTCCGATTCGGTAAATTCGCTGCCTGGCAGCATTAGCGAAGTGGAAAGCATCGGTTCGCCCAATGCTTCAAGTAACGCCTGAGCGATAGGGTTAGAAGGCACACGCATACCGATGGTTTTGCGTTTTTCCTGCAACAGACGGCGTGGCACTTCCTTCGTCCCCTTCAGGATGAAGGTATAGTTGCCCGGCGTGTTGTTTTTCATTAAACGAAACGCAACGTTATCCACGAATGAATAGGTCGAGAGCTCAGAAAGATCGCGACACATCAGGGTAAAGTTGTGACCGTCCGGCAGCTGGCGAATACGACAAATACGCTCCATCGCGTTTTTATCTTCAATTTTACAGCCGAGCGCATAGCCGGAATCAGTTGGATAAACAATCACCCCGCCTTTACGCACGATCTCCACCGCCTGGTTGATCAGACGTTGCTGTGGGTTATCAGGATGAATATAAAAAAACTGGCTCATAATTCCCTCTCTGTGGTGTTCTGCGGCTGTTCCCATAGCTGCCAGACGCCTTCAACGCCTGCGGGCAGCCAGAGTTTACGACCCAGTTCAATCCACGGGCACGGCTGATGAAAATCAGATCCTTGTGATGCCCATAAATGATGCTGACGCGCAAGGGCCGCCAGCTGGGTACGTTCATTGGGCGATTGCTGGCACTGCGCGACTTCCATCGCGTCACCGTGGTGTTCGGCAAAATGCGCAACCAATCTTTTCAGCCATTTAGCACTAAGATTGTACCGCCCAGGATGAGCTAGCACCGCCTTACCGCCAGAATGATGAATGACATCAATAGCTTGTTCTATTGTACACCACTGTGGCGGAACGTATCCGGTTTTCCCGCGCGCCAGATACTTTTTAAAGACATCCGCCATTGAACTGGCTTTGCCGCACTCAACAAGGAAACGCGCAAAATGACCGCGCGTCACTGCGCCGCCCTGCGCCAGTCGTTGTGCGCCTTCCAGCGCCCCAGGTATTTGCGCTTTTTCAAGTCTTTCGGCAATCAGCTGCGCCCGCTGATTGCGCCGTTCTGTCTGCTGCGCGAGGAGCTCACACATTAGCGGATGAGTAATATCAATATTCAGCCCGACAATATGAATTTCATGATTTTCCCAGACCGTGGAAATTTCCACGCCGGGAATAAGATTCAACGCCAGTCCCGAACGTGAAATTTCCTCTCTTGCTGGCGCGATTGCAGCTGTGGTGTCATGGTCGGTGATCGCCAGGGTGCCGACGCGCATCTCGACTGCACGGTGCACCAATGCTTCTGGCGTCAGGCAGCCATCGGAAGCTGTGGTATGGCTGTGCAGGTCGTAAATCACTGCATAATTCGTGTCGCTCAAGGCGCACTCCCGTTCTGGATAATGTTTTTTGCGCCGACATCATAACGGTTCTGGCAAATATTCTGAAATGAGCTGTTGACAATTAATCATCGAACTAGTTAACTAGTACGCAAGTTCACGTAAAAAGGGTATCGACAATGAAAGCAATTTTCGTACTGAAAGGTTGGTGGCGCACTTCCTGAAACGGGCAGTGTATTCACCATGCGTAAAGCAATCAGATACCCAGCCCGCCTAATGAGCGGGCTTTTTTTTGAACAAAATTAGAGAATAACAATGCAAACACAAAAACCGACTCTCGAACTGCTAACCTGCGAAGGCGCTTATCGCGACAATCCCACCGCGCTTTTTCACCAGTTGTGTGGGGATCGTCCGGCAACGCTGCTGCTGGAATCCGCAGATATCGACAGCAAAGATGATTTAAAAAGCCTGCTGCTGGTAGACAGTGCGCTGCGCATTACAGCTTTAGGTGACACTGTCACAATCCAGGCACTTTCCGGCAACGGCGAAGCCCTGCTGGCACTACTGGATAACGCCCTGCCTGCGGGTGTGGAAAGTGAACAATCACCAAACTGCCGTGTGCTGCGCTTCCCCCCTGTCAGTCCACTGCTGGATGAAGACGCCCGCTTATGCTCCCTTTCGGTTTTTGACGCTTTCCGTTTATTGCAGAATCTGTTGAATGTACCGAAGGAAGAACGAGAAGCCATGTTCTTCGGCGGCCTGTTCTCTTATGACCTTGTGGCGGGATTTGAAGATTTACCGCAACTGTCAGCGGAAAATAACTGCCCTGATTTCTGTTTTTATCTCGCTGAAACGCTGATGGTGATTGACCATCAGAAAAAAAGCACCCGTATTCAGGCCAGCCTGTTTGCTCCGAATGAAGAAGAAAAACAACGTCTCACTGCTCGCCTGAACGATCTTCGCCAGCAGCTGACCGAAGCCGCGCCACCGCTGCCGGTGGTTTCCGTGCCGCATATGCGTTGTGAATGTAATCAGAGCGATGAAGAGTTCGGTGGCGTAGTGCGTTTGTTGCAAAAAGCGATTCGCGCTGGAGAAATTTTCCAGGTGGTGCCATCTCGCCGTTTCTCTCTGCCCTGCCCGTCACCGCTGGCGGCCTATTACGTGCTGAAAAAGAGTAATCCCAGCCCGTACATGTTTTTTATGCAGGATAATGATTTCACCCTGTTTGGCGCGTCGCCGGAAAGTTCGCTCAAGTATGACGCCACCAGCCGCCAGATTGAGATCTACCCGATTGCCGGAACACGCCCACGCGGTCGTCGCGCCGATGGTTCACTGGACAGAGATCTCGACAGCCGTATTGAACTGGAAATGCGTACCGATCATAAAGAGCTGTCTGAACATCTGATGCTGGTTGATCTCGCCCGTAATGATCTGGCACGCATTTGCACCCCCGGCAGCCGCTACGTCGCCGATCTCACCAAAGTTGACCGTTACTCTTACGTGATGCACCTGGTCTCCCGCGTTGTCGGTGAGCTGCGCCACGATCTCGACGCCCTGCACGCTTACCGCGCCTGTATGAATATGGGGACGTTAAGCGGTGCGCCGAAAGTACGCGCTATGCAGTTAATTGCCGAGGCGGAAGGTCGTCGCCGCGGCAGCTACGGCGGCGCGGTAGGTTATTTCACCGCGCATGGCGATCTCGACACCTGCATTGTGATCCGCTCGGCGCTGGTGGAAAACGATATCGCCACCGTGCAAGCGGGTGCTGGTGTAGTCCTTGATTCTGTTCCGCAGTCGGAAGCCGACGAAACCCGTAATAAAGCCCGCGCTGTACTGCGCGCTATTGCCACCGCGCATCATGCACAGGAGACTTTCTGATGGCTGACATTCTGCTGCTCGATAATATCGACTCTTTTACGTACAACCTGGCAGATCAGTTGCGCAGCAATGGGCATAACGTGGTGATTTACCGCAACCATATTCCGGCGCAGACCTTAATTGAACGCCTGGCGACAATGAGCAATCCGGTGCTGATGCTTTCTCCTGGCCCCGGTGTGCCAAGTGAAGCCGGTTGTATGCCGGAACTCCTCACCCGCTTGCGTGGCAAGCTGCCCATTATTGGCATTTGCCTCGGACATCAGGCGATTGTCGAAGCTTACGGGGGCTATGTCGGTCAGGCGGGCGAAATTCTCCACGGTAAAGCCTCCAGCATTGAACATGACGGTCAGGCGATGTTTGCCGGATTAACAAACCCGCTGCCGGTGGCGCGTTATCACTCGCTGGTTGGCAGTAACATTCCGGCCGGTTTAACCATCAACGCCCATTTTAATGGCATGGTGATGGCAGTACGTCACGATGCGGATCGCGTTTGTGGATTCCAGTTCCATCCGGAATCCATTCTCACCACCCAGGGCGCTCGCCTGCTGGAACAAACGCTGGCCTGGGCGCAGCAGAAACTAGAGCCAGCCAACACGCTGCAACCGATTCTGGAAAAACTGTATCAGGCGCAGACGCTTAGCCAACAAGAAAGCCACCAGCTGTTTTCAGCGGTGGTGCGTGGCGAGCTGAAGCCGGAACAACTGGCGGCGGCGCTGGTGAGCATGAAAATTCGCGGTGAGCACCCGAACGAGATCGCCGGGGCAGCAACCGCGCTACTGGAAAACGCAGCGCCGTTCCCGCGCCCGGATTATCTGTTTGCTGATATCGTCGGTACTGGCGGTGACGGCAGCAACAGTATCAATATTTCTACCGCCAGTGCGTTTGTCGCCGCGGCCTGTGGGCTGAAAGTGGCGAAACACGGCAACCGTAGCGTCTCCAGTAAATCTGGTTCGTCCGATCTGCTGGCGGCGTTCGGTATTAATCTTGATATGAACGCCGATAAATCGCGCCAGGCGCTGGATGAGTTAGGCGTCTGTTTCCTCTTTGCGCCGAAATATCACACCGGATTTCGCCACGCGATGCCGGTTCGCCAGCAACTGAAAACCCGCACCCTGTTCAACGTGCTGGGGCCACTGATTAACCCGGCGCATCCTCCGCTGGCGTTAATTGGTGTTTATAGTCCGGAACTGGTGCTGCCGATTGCCGAAACCTTGCGCATGCTGGGGTATCAACGCGCGGCGGTGGTGCACAGCGGCGGGATGGATGAAGTTTCATTACACGCGCCGACAATCGTTGCCGAACTGCATGACGGCGAAATTAAGAGCTATCAATTGACCGCTGAAGATTTTGGCCTGACCCCCTACCACCAGGAGCAACTGGCAGGTGGAACACCGGAAGAAAACCGTGACATTTTAACACGCTTGTTACAAGGTAAAGGCGACGCCGCCCATGAAGCAGCCGTCGCTGCGAACGTCGCCATGTTAATGCGCCTGCATGGCCATGAAGATCTGCAAGCCAATGCGCAAACCGTTCTTGAGGTACTGCGCAGTGGTTCCGCTTACGACAGAGTCACCGCACTGGCGGCACGAGGGTAAATGATGCAAACCGTTTTAGCGAAAATCGTCGCAGACAAGGCGATTTGGGTAGAAGCCCGCAAACAGCAGCAACCGCTGGCCAGTTTTCAGAATGAGGTTCAGCCGAGCACGCGACATTTTTATGATGCGCTACAGGGTGCGCGCACGGCGTTTATTCTGGAGTGCAAGAAAGCGTCGCCGTCAAAAGGCGTGATCCGTGATGATTTCGATCCAGCACGCATTGCCGCCATTTATAAACATTACGCTTCGGCAATTTCGGTGCTGACTGATGAGAAATATTTTCAGGGGAGCTTTAATTTCCTCCCCATCGTCAGCCAAATCGCCCCGCAGCCGATTTTATGTAAAGACTTCATTATCGACCCTTACCAGATCTATCTGGCGCGCTATTACCAGGCCGATGCCTGCTTATTAATGCTTTCAGTACTGGATGACGAACAATATCGCCACCTTGCCGCCGTCGCCCACAGTCTGGAGATGGGCGTGCTTACCGAAGTCAGTAATGAAGAGGAACAGGAGCGCGCCATTGCATTGGGAGCAAAGGTCGTTGGCATCAACAACCGCGATCTGCGTGATTTGTCGATTGATCTCAACCGTACCCGCGAGCTTGCGCCGAAACTGGGGCACAACGTGACGGTAATCAGCGAATCCGGCATCAATACTTACGCTCAGGTGCGCGAGTTAAGCCACTTCGCTAACGGTTTTCTGATTGGTTCGGCGTTGATGGCCCATGACGATTTGCACGCCGCCGTGCGCCGGGTGTTGCTGGGTGAGAATAAAGTATGTGGCCTGACGCGTGGGCAAGATGCTAAAGCAGCTTATGACGCGGGCGCGATTTACGGTGGGTTGATTTTTGTTGCGACATCACCGCGTTGCGTCAACGTTGAACAGGCGCAGGAAGTGATGGCTGCGGCACCGTTGCAGTATGTTGGCGTGTTCCGCAATCACGATATTGCCGATGTGGTGGACAAAGCTAAGGTGTTATCGCTGGCGGCAGTGCAACTGCATGGTAATGAAGAACAGCTGTATATCGATACGCTGCGTGAAGCTCTGCCAGCACATGTTGCCATCTGGAAAGCATTAAGCGTCGGTGAAACCCTGCCCGCCCGCGAGTTTCAGCACGTTGATAAATATGTTTTAGACAACGGCCAGGGTGGAAGCGGTCAACGTTTCGACTGGTCACTGTTAAACGGTCAATCGCTTGGCAACGTTCTGCTGGCGGGGGGCTTAGGCGCAGATAACTGCGTGGAAGCGGCACAAACCGGCTGCGCCGGACTTGATTTTAATTCTGCTGTAGAGTCGCAACCGGGCATCAAAGACGCACGTCTTTTGGCCTCGGTTTTCCAGACGCTGCGCGCATATTAAGGAAAGGAACAATGACAACATTACTTAACCCCTATTTTGGTGAGTTTGGCGGCATGTACGTGCCACAAATCCTGATGCCTGCTCTGCGCCAGCTGGAAGAAGCTTTTGTCAGCGCGCAAAAAGATCCTGAATTTCAGGCTCAGTTCAACGACCTGCTGAAAAACTATGCCGGGCGTCCAACCGCGCTGACCAAATGCCAGAACATTACAGCCGGGACGAACACCACGCTTTATCTCAAGCGTGAAGATTTGCTGCACGGCGGCGCGCATAAAACTAACCAGGTGCTGGGGCAGGCGTTGCTGGCGAAGCGGATGGGTAAAACCGAAATCATCGCCGAAACCGGTGCCGGTCAGCATGGCGTGGCGTCGGCCCTTGCCAGCGCCCTGCTCGGCCTGAAATGCCGTATTTATATGGGTGCCAAAGACGTTGAACGCCAGTCGCCTAACGTTTTTCGTATGCGCTTAATGGGTGCGGAAGTGATCCCGGTGCATAGCGGTTCCGCGACGCTGAAAGATGCCTGTAACGAGGCGCTGCGCGACTGGTCCGGTAGTTACGAAACCGCGCACTATATGCTGGGCACCGCAGCTGGCCCGCATCCTTATCCGACCATTGTGCGTGAGTTTCAGCGGATGATTGGCGAAGAAACCAAAGCGCAGATTCTGGAAAGAGAAGGTCGCCTGCCGGATGCCGTTATCGCCTGTGTTGGCGGCGGTTCGAATGCCATCGGCATGTTTGCTGATTTCATCAATGAAACCAACGTCGGCCTGATTGGTGTGGAGCCAGGTGGTCACGGTATCGAAACTGGCGAGCACGGCGCACCGCTAAAACATGGTCGCGTGGGTATCTATTTCGGTATGAAAGCGCCGATGATGCAAACCGAAGACGGGCAGATTGAAGAATCTTACTCCATCTCCGCCGGACTGGATTTCCCGTCTGTCGGCCCACAACACGCGTATCTTAACAGCACTGGACGCGCTGATTACGTGTCTATTACCGATGATGAAGCCCTTGAAGCCTTCAAAACGCTGTGCCTGCACGAAGGGATCATCCCGGCGCTGGAATCCTCCCACGCCCTGGCCCATGCGTTGAAAATGATGCGCGAAAACCCGGATAAAGAGCAGCTACTGGTGGTTAACCTTTCCGGTCGCGGCGATAAAGACATCTTCACCGTTCACGATATTTTGAAAGCACGAGGGGAAATCTGATGGAACGCTACGAATCTCTGTTTGCCCAGTTGAAGGAGCGCAAAGAAGGCGCATTCGTTCCTTTCGTCACGCTCGGTGATCCGGGCATTGAGCAGTCATTGAAAATTATCGATACGCTAATTGAAGCCGGTGCTGACGCGCTGGAGTTAGGTATCCCCTTCTCCGACCCACTGGCGGATGGCCCGACGATTCAAAACGCCACTCTGCGCGCCTTTGCGGCAGGTGTGACTCCGGCACAATGTTTTGAAATGCTGGCACTGATTCGCCAGAAACACCCGACCATTCCCATTGGCCTGTTGATGTATGCCAATCTGGTGTTTAACAAAGGCATTGATGAGTTTTATGCCCAGTGCGAAAAAGTCGGCGTCGATTCGGTGCTGGTTGCCGATGTGCCAGTTGAAGAGTCCGCGCCCTTCCGCCAGGCCGCGTTGCGTCATAATGTCGCACCTATCTTCATCTGCCCGCCAAATGCCGATGACGACCTGCTGCGCCAGATAGCCTCTTACGGTCGTGGTTACACCTATTTGCTGTCACGAGCAGGCGTGACCGGCGCAGAAAACCGCGCCGCGTTACCCCTCAATCATCTGGTTGCGAAGCTGAAAGAGTACAACGCTGCACCTCCATTGCAGGGATTTGGTATTTCCGCCCCGGAGCAGGTAAAAGCAGCGATT
>ENA-UEPG01002212-UEPG01002212.1-human-gut-metagenome-genome-assembly--contig:-NODE-2212-length-12733-cov-4.556732_pt1 | contig 12733 bp, 9 predicted proteins | sample MGYA00242893_ERZ507902 | MGnify/ENA primary metagenome ERZ507902 (study PRJEB26167, sample SAMN06115491) | human gut metagenome | host: Homo sapiens | place: China:Gansu | collected 2015-04-23 | study... | reverse complement strand
TTCCGTCCGTGTAGGACGCTGGAACATTCCGGGCAATCCGATCGTTATATTGGTTGATTTCCAACCGTTTTTCGCACTGAAGAATGATATCTATACAGAAATGTGGAACCGCTATCAGGTGGATTCACTGCATGCATACGGTGATTATGATGAAGCATCCATGTTTTCGTATGCTGCCGGAAAGGTAGTAGAGAGTTTTTATCGCTACAACCTGACGGAGACAGATAAAGTGATTTATCAGGCACATGAGTGGATGACCGGTATGGGAGCCCTCTACTTGCAGACTGCTGTTCCTGAAATCGCTACGATATTTACCACGCATGCCACGTCCATCGGACGTTCCATTGCAGGTAACAATAAGCCTCTTTACGATTATCTCTTCGCTTATAATGGCGATCAGATGGCGGAAGAGCTCAATATGCAATCCAAACACTCCATTGAAAAACAGACTGCGCACTATGTAGACTGTTTTACGACTGTGAGTGAAATCACAAATAACGAGTGCAAGGAATTGCTTGATAAGCCTGCCGATGTAGTGCTTATGAATGGTTTTGAAGATGATTTTGTACCGAAAGGAACGACGTTTACCGGAAAACGCAAACGTGCGAGATCTACCATGTTGCGCGTTGCCAATTGCCTGATGGGTACGGATATGGGTGATGATACGTTAATTATCGGTACCAGCGGTCGTTATGAGTTTAAGAACAAAGGCATCGATGTCTTTCTTGAATCACTGAATCGGCTGAACCGTGATAAGAATCTGGAGAAGAACGTATTGGCATTCATCAATGTGCCAGGATGGGTAGGTGATGCCCGTGAAGACCTACAACAGCGTCTCAAGAGTAAGGAGAAATTCACTACTCCGCTGGAAGTACCTTTGATTACTCACTGGCTGCACAACATGACGCATGATCAAGTGCTGGACATGCTGAAGTATATGGGCATGAGCAACCGTCCTGAGGATAAGGTGAAGATTATTTTTGTTCCCTGCTATCTCGACGGAAAAGATGGCATTATAAACAAGCAATATTACGATTTGATATTAGGAGAAGATCTTAGTGTCTATCCTTCATATTACGAACCTTGGGGCTATACCCCGTTGGAAAGTGTTGCTTTCCATGTTCCTACCGTCACGACCGATCTGGCAGGTTTCGGACTTTGGGTGAACAGCCTGAAGAACCAGCATGGCATCGATGATGGGGTAGAGGTACTTCACCGTTCGGATTACAACTATTCTGAAGTGGCTGACGGTATCAAAGACACCATTTCGGCATTCTCTGCAAAGACGGATGCAGAAGTGAAAAACATTCGCAAGCGTGCCGGGCAAGTAGCTGAACAGGCTTTGTGGAAGCATTTTATTGAATATTATTATGAAGCCTATGACTTTGCCCTTCGTCATGCGATGGAGCGTCAGTTAGGTTAAATAAATATGAATTATTAATCAATCAAGTAATCATACAATGAAGATTAAAGTTAGTAATGTAAACACTCCGAACTGGAAAGATGTGAATGTGAAATCTCATGTTCCTGCCGAGTTGGAGAAATTGTCTGAATTGGCACATAACATTTGGTGGTCTTGGAACTATGAAGCTACTGAACTGTTTAAAGACCTTGACCCTGCTTTGTGGAAAGAAGTTGGTCATAACCCCGTCCTTCTGTTGGAAAGAATGAGTTATGCTAAACTCGAGGCGCTTGCAAATGACAAAGTAATTCTGAAGAGAATGAATGATGTCTATGCTATGTTCAGAACGTATATGGACGTGAAACCTGATCAGAAGCGCCCTTCCGTTGCTTATTTCAGCATGGAGTATGGTTTGAACCAGGTACTTAAGATATATTCTGGTGGTTTAGGTGTTCTTGCCGGCGACTACCTGAAAGAGGCTTCCGATAGCAATGTTGACCTTTGCGCAGTAGGATTCCTATATCGTTACGGTTATTTCACGCAGACCCTCTCAATGGATGGCCAGCAGATTGCCAACTACGAAGCTCAGAACTTCGGTCAGTTGCCCATCGAGCGAGTGATGGACGAGAATGGCAATCAGGTGATTGTAGATGTTCCTTATCTGGATTATTTTGTTCATGCTTTTGTATGGCGTGTAAACGTTGGACGTATTTCTCTCTATCTGTTGGATACGGATAATGAAATGAACAGCGAATTCGACCGTCCTATTACTCACCAACTCTATGGTGGTGACTGGGAAAACCGTTTGAAACAAGAAATATTGCTTGGTATCGGTGGTATCTTGACACTGAAGAAACTGGGTATCAAGAAAGATGTTTATCACTGTAACGAAGGACACGCAGCGTTAATCAACGTTCAGCGTATCTGTGATTATGTAGCTGAAGGCTTGTCTTACGACCAGGCTATCGAACTGGTACGTGCTTCTTCACTGTACACTGTACATACTCCGGTTCCTGCCGGTCACGACTACTTCGACGAGGGTCTCTTCGGTAAGTATATGGGTGGTTACCCTGCCAGAATGGGTATCAGCTGGGAGGATCTGATGGATCTTGGCCGTAATAATCCGGGCGACAAAGGCGAACGTTTCTGTATGTCCGTCTTTGCTTGCAACACTTCACAGGAAGTGAATGGTGTAAGCTGGTTGCACGGAAAGGTTTCTCAGGAAATGTTCTCTACTATCTGGAAGGGTTATTTCCCCGAAGAAATGCATGTGGGTTATGTTACGAACGGCGTACACTTCCCGACTTGGAGCGCTACCGAATGGAAACATCTCTATGCTGCTAACTTCGATGAAAACTTCTTGTATGATCAGTCTAACCCGAAGATTTGGGAAGCTATTTATAATGTGCCCGATGAAAAAATCTGGGAAACACGTATGGCTTTGAAGAATAAGTTGATCGACTATGTTCGTAAGCAATACCGTGAAACTTGGCTGAAGAACCAGGGTGATCCTTCACGTATCGTTTCTCTGATGGATAAGATCAATCCCAATGCGTTGCTGATCGGTTTCGGTCGTCGTTTCGCTACTTACAAACGTGCTCACTTGCTGTTCACTGACCTCGACCGTCTGGCTAAGATTGTAAACAACCCTGACTATCCGGTACAGTTCCTGTTCACAGGTAAGGCTCATCCGCATGATGGAGCAGGCCAAGGTTTGATTAAGAGAATTATCGAAATTTCCCGTCGTCCGGAATTCCTAGGTAAGATTATCTTCCTGGAAAACTACGATATGCAGCTGGCTCGCCGTCTGGTATCCGGTGTAGATATCTGGTTGAATACGCCGACTCGTCCGCTCGAAGCATCCGGTACTTCCGGTGAGAAAGCGTTGATGAACGGTGTTGTAAACTTCTCCGTACTTGACGGTTGGTGGTTGGAAGGCTATCGTGAAGGTGCAGGTTGGGCGCTGACTGAAAAGCGTACTTACCAGAACCAGGAACATCAGGATCAGCTCGATGCAGCTACTATCTATAGCATTCTTGAAACAGAAATCCTGCCGTTGTACTATGCACGCAATAAGAAAGGATACTCTGAAGGTTGGGTGAAGACTATCAAGAATTCTATTGCACAGATTGCACCGCACTATACCATGAAACGTCAGTTGGACGACTATTATAGCAAGTTCTACACTAAGCTGGCTAAGCGTTTCAGCGCATTGTCGGCTAATGACAACGCCAAAGCAAAAGAAATTGCTGCTTGGAAAGAAGAAGTGGTGTCTAAGTGGGACAGTATTGAGGTAGTGTCTTATGACAAGTGTGAAGAATTGCTTCAAGCTACTATCGAAAGTGGTAAGGAATATACCATTACTTATGTAATCGATGAGAAAGGCTTGAATGATGCTATCGGTCTGGAACTGGTAACTACTTATACTGCCGGAGACGGTAAACAGCACGTTTATTCTGTTGAACCGTTCAGTGTAGTGAAGAAAGAGGGTAATCTTTATACCTTCCAGGTGAAACATAAATTAGAGAACGCAGGTAGCTTTAAAGTATCCTACCGTATGTTCCCGAAAAACTCTGACCTGCCTCACCGTCAGGACTTCTGCTACGTTCGTTGGTTCGTGTAAGAGTTTAATCTAACAATATAGAGAAGCTGCTCACGGGAGGTTTACTAAACTTCTCGGGGCAGCTTTTCGCTTTTTTATTCACCTTATAATATATGTACTATGAGACATTTACTTCTTTCATTGAGTTGTTTGTTTGGTATAGTTTCTGGCGGATATTCACAAACGGAACTATCGCCTTTTCTCTTTGATACTTATCAGGATGCTATTGTCTATATGAGAAATGGTATGGAAATTCGTGGCAAGATGAATTATCATCTTCCGAGCGAAAAATTCTATTTTATTGATGAGCAGGATGGAAATCAGGCAAAAATATTGTCGAATGCTGATGAGGTGAATATTATAAAGTTTGGTGCACGGGTATTTTACCCGGAACAGGATGGTGGAGTTGAAATTCTTTCTTCGGAGCCTTCATTTTATGTACAATACAAAGTTACTGTTCGTGATAAACCAAAGTCCGTGGGATATGGCGGCACCTCTTCGTTGGGTAATGTGAAGACGTATTCTTCCAACAGTACGGGATTCTCGCCTGATGCTCCTGTTAAGTTGGAAGTTGGAAGCCGGTATAACGTGTATTGGGTGGAGAAAAAAGGGAAAAAGAAGGAGGTTCGTAATATGAAGCAATTTCTGAAGCTGAATTCTACTCATAAGGAGGAACTGGAGAAGTATATTAAGGAAAATAATGTGTGCTTTGATGATGCTCAACAAATGCTGAAGTTGTGCATATATGCTGATTCGCTGCTGAAATAGTGATCCCTCCCTCTTATTGAACAAGTTCCGATAGATGCGTGTTTTATTTATACGACTAATAAAAAATAATTCGTATGAAGAAAATTGTATTACTTCGCCATGGCGAGAGCGCATGGAATAAGGAAAATCGTTTCACTGGTTGGACCGATGTAGATTTGACAGAAAAAGGTATTGCCGAAGCTGAAAAGGCGGGACAGTTATTGATAGATAATGACTTCCAGTTTGATAAAGCCTATACTTCCTACTTGAAACGTGCAGTGAAAACACTGAATGTGGTATTGGATCGTATGGATCAGGACTGGATACCGGTAGAGAAATCCTGGCGCCTGAATGAGAAGCATTATGGACAGCTTCAAGGTTTGAATAAGGCGGAAACTGCTGCCAAATATGGTGAAGAGCAGGTGTTGATCTGGCGTCGTAGCTATGATATTGCTCCGCATGCACTGACTGAGGATGACCCTCGTAATCTGCGCTTTGAAGCACGTTATAATGAAGTGCCCGATGCGGAACTGCCCCGTACCGAGTCTCTGAAAGATACAATCGAACGCATCATGCCTTACTGGAAATGTGTGATCTTCCCGAATCTGAAAACAGCCGATGAGCTGTTGGTTGTGGCACATGGTAATAGTTTAAGAGGAATCATCAAGCACCTGAAACATATCTCCGATGAAGATATTGTAAAGCTGAACCTGCCCACCGCCGTACCTTATGTTTTTGAATTTGATGATGACCTGAATTTGCAGAAAGACTATTTCTTGGGAGATCCGGAGGAAATAAAGAAGTTGATGGAAGCAGTAGCAAATCAAGGAAAGAATAAATAGAATGAAATCAGTATGAAATATGAAGTATTAGGTATCAGGTATTAATGATGCGTGGCCCTTAATACTTCATACTTAATACTTCATATTTAATTCTCTAGCCCACCAATTCGTTCAATATCGTGATACTTAGAAATACTCCAATTGCTACACAGAGTGCTATTAGAATCCAGTTGGTATATTTGGCACTTGGTTTTGTTTCTTTATGCAGATTCTGGTCGAAGTAATTCTTGAAGAAGAGATAAATGGCAGGAACGGTTGCACTTGCCAGCAATAAATCTTCGGGAATTTTGTAGATGTACACTTTAGAAAACGCTATCAATGCCCAGTGACAAAGGAAAAGTATTACAAGCAGATTCACTTTGCGTGAAAATGCCAGTAACAACCCGATGGTGAATACGGCCACAGAGCAGGGCATCACACAGGTGGTCATCATTGGGAATTCCATGCCCCGTGCCCATGACAAGAGAGGGTAAAGGAATGGCATGGCATACAGTATGTAAGTCAGTTTGTCATATTTGTGATAACGTTCAAACGGAGTATAGTTTGTAATGAGGTCCCATAGCCAGATAAGCGCAATTATACCCCAGAATATGGCAAGTATATAATTGTAATTCCGGTCACCACAATAGATCATGTAGTAGACGATAGAAATCCAGCTATTTAAAAATACCATATATCCCTTCATCAACCGCTTTATCAGCAGTGTCGGTTTTTGATAAAGTAGTACGGTCAGCAGGATACCTGCAATCGTAATAATTACCTGGAAAATCCAGGTTGCTTCATTATATTGTGCGATTGTTTTCCAAAAAACTTCCATACGCAATCTTTTAATTTTTAATTTTCAACTTTTAATTTTTCTCGTGTCTTGTCATGGAGAAAGCCCGTTTGATAAACAAGAACAACGGTATAGTGGCGCCCACTGCCAACATGAAGATGACGCTACAAGTAACGATTGTGTTCGTGAATAAGTCTATCAGATACTTTTCTTGCAATTCCGGTACTTTCATATTCTGCATGAACATGATGAGTGAGAATACTATTTTGTAGGCGTACATACCCGGAATCATAGGCAGCAATGCAGGGATGTAGAGCACAGTCATGGGACAATAGATACGTTTTCCCAAAACAAGACTTCCCATACCGATACTGAAAGAAGCAAATAGGGATGCAGTAGCGATATCTACTCCCAGATAGGTCATCAGACAAAAACGCAGGGCATGGCCGATAGCGGCCAGTAAGGCAATGGAAGGAAAAGCGCGCAAGGGAGGATCTGAAATCGCTCCGAAACCGATGGCGGCAACTGCGGCAAATATGCCGTCCGTAAGTATATCAACGAGTATCATAATAAACTGTTTCTAATTAACATAAGAGTGCAGGAGAGTCCTACGGAAATACATAATACCAGCAACAATGCCTGGATGAGACGGGTGCAGCCGGTTAGTACATGTCCCTCAACAATATCAATGACACCATTCAGCAAGGGGACGCCGGGCACCAGATAAAGAACACTTGTGGCAATGGCTATCTCGGCTGTCGTTTCCAGCGTAAGCGCTGAAGAAGCAACCATGGAAGCTACGAATGCAGATACAATAAAAACAAGATAATGATTGATTTTCTTCTTCTGCATAATCTGTTTAATGTAGAAACCGATGAGTGTTGCGGAGAATACAATGAGACGCGCTGTCCAGTCGCCACCAAACAGGGCGCAGAAAGAAGCATTGGCAAAACCCACCAGGAACAATGTACAAAGCGGGTCCATCTTCGGTCGTGATATTATTTTCTCATACTTGTCCCAAAGTGTTTCCAGGGGTAAATGATTGTCGTAGGCTTCCCAGCTAAGCGCACTCAGTTCAGCATTCAGTTCGAAACTGATGGGGAAAGCGGGAATAATGGCTACTTCATTGTAGACTTCCGTGCTGTCAATGTCGCATACACTTACCACCATGGTCTTTTGGAAAAGGCTCATTTTCACGTCTACGTCCAGTGACTTTCCGATGCGACGGGTGTTTCGTATCACGCGTGAAGTGTGTACGCCGGACCCCATAAGACGATTAGCATACTCCAGTAAAAACCGGGTAATTTCTTTTAATTCGTTTGGCGAATTCATACTTTAAAATGTTATCCTAATATTATCTATTCTTGAAAAGCGCCGCAAAGGTAAGGCTTTTTGAGGAAAGAAAGAAATGATAATAAGTTATAATTATGGGAATTTCTGAAAGGAGGGAGGAAAGAAAGGAGAGCTTGAGATGATGGCGGCATCTCAAGCATGCTGATTATTAAGCAATGCGAGGTACGGGATTATAATTGTATGTCACTACCTCTTCTGCCTGCAATGAAGCCTGTACGTCAATCAAGCGTTGGTTTTTGCTTCCGCGGAAGCACAGGCTTTCATCCCGTAGTTCCTGTTTGAATTTCCCGTCTACCAGTACATCGATATACTGCAATAGTTTGGCCTGTAGTGGGTTGCGTAGCAGAGTCTCAAAAGTATATCCTGTATAGCACCAGATGTTCTTGCTACTTTTTTCCTTGATGGCACATGCCAGTTCTGTAAATCCCTCAGGTTGGTACATCGGATCTCCGCCACTGAATGTTACGTCTGCAAAATTGTCGGCAAGCACTTTCGCCAGAATTTCGTCTGTCGACATCCAGCGTCCCCGGTTGATATCCCAGGATTCAGGGTTATGGCAACCGGGGCATCTGTTCGGGCACCCGGCAGCATAAATGGAGGTCCGGAAACCCGGACCGTCCACTGTAGTATCTTCTATAATGTCAAGGATAGAAAGCATGATTCAATTAAAAATTAAGAATTAAAAATTAAAGGTTGGTGGGAGGGAATGAAATTAAGGGGCTGCTTCGTTATTGCGCAGCTCTTTAATTTTAAATTTATAATTTTTAATTATGAATGACACGGTCGTTGAGTTCCGCCAGTTTGGCATTGTTCCAGCGGTCGGTAGTACCTACCAGGTAACCGGTGATACGTTGTAACTTATCGATGTGCGTACTGCCGCATTTCGGACAGGCTTCCAGGTTCGGAGTAGAGTTTTCATATCCACATTCCAGACAGCGGTTGCGGTTATGGTTTACTGAGCCGTATCCGATATTGTACTGATCCATCATGTCCACTACACGCATGATGACCTCAGGATTGTGTGTCGCATCACCGTCTATTTCTACATAGAAAATATGTCCGCCACGTGTCAGTTCATGATACGGAGCTTCCACTTCTGCCTTATGGCGGGCGCTGCACTTGTAGTACACAGGTACGTGATTGGAATTTGTATAGTAATCCCGGTCTGTAATTCCCGGCAATACACCGAACTTCTTACGGTCTGCGCCAGTGAATTTGCCGGATAGTCCTTCGGCAGGCGTAGCCAGCACACTGTAATTATGGTGATACTGATCGGAGAATTGGTCGGCGCGGTCGCGCATATAAGTTACTATTTTCACTCCCAGTTTTTGTGCTTCTTCCGATTCTCCGTGATGTTTGCCGGTAAGGGCAACCAGACATTCTGCCAAACCTATGAAACCTATGCCCAACGTTCCCTGATTGATAACGGAGGCGATTGTATCGTTTGGTTTCAGTTTTTCGCAACCTACCCATAGGGCAGACATCAGCAATGGGAATTGCTTGGCAAATGCGGTTTTCTGGAACTCCATACGTTCGTGCAGTTGGCGTGCAGTGACTTCGAGCATTGCATCCAGTTTTGCGAAGAATTTGGCTATACGCAATTCTTTATCTTCTATCTTCATACACTCGATAGCCAGGCGTACGATATTAATGGTAGAGAAAGAGATATTTCCACGTCCGATTGAAGTTTTCGGTCCGAAACGGTTTTCGAATACACGCGTACGGCATCCCATGGTGGCTACTTCGTGCTGATAGCGTTTCGGGTCATCTGCCTTCCACTCTTCGCTTTGGTTGAAAGTAGCGTCCAGATTGAGGAAATTCGGGAAGAAGCGGCGGGCCGTCACTTTGCAGGCAAGCTGGTAAAGGTCATAGTTCCGGTCTTCCGGCAGATAGCTCACACCACGTTTCTTTTTCCATATCTGAATAGGGAATATGGCTGTTTCGCCGTTACCTACACCTTGATAGGTGCTTTTCAGAAGTTCGCGAATGATGCAGCGTCCTTCGGCGGATGTATCCGTGCCGTAATTGATAGAACTGAATACTACCTGGTTGCCACCGCGTGAGTGAATGGTATTCATATTATGGATGAATGCTTCCATTGACTGATGTACACGTGCTACAGTCTTGTTAATGGCATGTTGCACAATGCGTTTCTCGTCGGACAGTCCATCCAGCGGTTGTTGCAGGTAGTCTGTAAGTTCTTTCTGATATAGATGTGAATAATCCTTTCCGTTCAGCTCTTCCAGATTCTTGATTTCTTCGATATAGCTGTTGCGCACGTAGGGCGCCAGATAAAAGTCGAATGCCGGGATAGCCTGGCCGCCATGCATTTCATTCTGTGCAGTTTCCAGTGAGATACATCCCAGGATACTTGCGGTTTCAATACGTTTGGCAGGACGGGATTCACCGTGTCCGGCAGAAAAGCCGCAGGTCAAAATACGATCCAATGGATGCTGAACACATGTCAGGCTCTTGGTAGGGTAGTAGTCCTTGTCATGAATATGCAGGTAATTGCCGCTTACGGCTTCCAGTACTTCGTCGCTTAGCAGATAATCATCCACAAAGGGTTTGGTCGTTTCACTGGCAAACTTCATCATCATGCCTGCCGGGGTATCGGCATTCATGTTTGCATTTTCCCGTGTCACGTCATTGGATTTTATTTCTATAATCTCCAGAAACATGTCGCGCGTCTTGGCTTTACGGGCAATGCTGCGCTGATTGCGGTAAGCGATATACTTCTGTGCTACATCTTTCCGGCTACTCTTCATCAGTTCCATTTCTACGGCATCCTGAATGGCTTCCACCGTCATTTGTGCACTTCCCTTGAAAGATATATGATCTGTGATTTGGCGTATCAATTGCAAATCTTCGCCTTTATCCGTATGTAACATAGCTTTACGGATAGCAGTTACTATTTTCTCTTCATTGAAGCCTACTACACGTCCGTCTCTTTTGATTACAGTCTGTATCATGGTCTCGTTTTAATTTTTTAGTTATCCATTAGAATTGGGACTGCAAAGGTATAAACTTATCTATAAGTTTTTGTTTTTGGGAAACTTTTGTCGGTCTAAAATATGTTAATCAGTTGATTCTTAGAAATGTATGATTGCAAAGTGGATAACTTTTTGTTTTAGCCGATTTTGAAAAGTTGTTCAAAATGGAAAACTCTGTGTAGTAGGTAGATACAAAAAAACTCCCTTGCTACACCTATTTGTAACAAGGGAGTTTATGCTATAAGAATAAATTCTCGATTGTAATTATTCTTTTCCGGACAAAGATTATTTCAATACTTCAGCCAATTTTTCCTGTAGACCTTCACCGTGCAGCCCGCGTGCGATGATGGTTCCTTCACCGTCGATCAATACAGTGTGAGGAATGCTGCTTACTGCATATAGTTGGGCACCTTCGCAGTTCCAGTATTTCAGGTCGGACATTTGCGGCCAAGTGATATTCAGTTTCTGGATAGCATCTTTCCATGCTTCGCCGCTTTGATCCAAAGATACACCTACGATTTCAAAACCTTTGTTTTTGTATTGAGCGTAAGCTTCTACCAAATTGGGCATTTCACGACGACAAGGACCACACCAGCTTGCCCAGAAGTCGATGAGTACCACTTTGCCTTTACCTACATAGTCAGACAACTTCACTGGTTTTCCATCAGGAGTTTCCATTTCGAAATCTGTAAACTTCTGGCCTACAGCAGTTGCTTTCATCTTTTCTACATTTTCTTTGATTTTGATGATTACTTCATCATTTGCAAATTCAGCCGGTATCTGCGGTACCAGCGGATCCAGTTCATCTACTTCAAGGTAGTAGTAGTTATTCTTCAGCAAATGAACACCTACGAGGTTTGTGATATTCTTAGCGATACCTGCCTTGGTGATCTCCATTGACTTTTCTTGTAGGTCATTCATTTCCTTCATTTTGGCTTCGCGCTGTTCGTCAGTCAGTGTAGTATCTGACATAGACTCGTATATAGTCATCATTTGTTTGTTCAGACCGTTCAGTTGAGCTCTGATTTCCTGGTAAGCATCATTGCTTGGCGTACCGGTAGCGGAATCATTATCACGCGTCAGGTTGATGTTGATGTTACCGTTTTCAAGGAAAAAGTCCATTAATATGCCTTCTTTTCCTGCCGGTCTGTAAGTCACGTAACGGTTTACGGCAGTATCTTGTACACCTTTGAAGGTGAATGTGCCTTTTGTGATAACTGCGGAGTCAACTTTTACAAGATTTCTTCCGTCTACTTTTTGCAAAAATACGGTGTCGCCGTCAGCTCCACCCTCTACAGTTCCGGTTACCACGTAACCTTTGTTTCCGCTACAGGCAGCAACGATGGCGGCCACAGCGAGCAGATAGATAAATTTTTTCATTGCTTTTATTATTAAGTAAAAATATGTAGCTACAAAGATAATCAATAAAAAATCCCCTCCGGCATAACCGGAGAGGATTTTATAGTTTTAATCCCATTTTTTGTAATCGTGCTGTGCTTACTATTATTCAGCAGCAGCTTCGGCTGCGGGAGCTTCTTCGGCGGGAGCCTCTGTTGCTTCTTCAGCAGGTGCTTCGGCAGCAGCTTTTTCTGCTTCTTCAGCAGCTTTCTTTTCAGCCAATGCTTTAGCTTTCTCAGCGTTCACTTTCTTTTCGGCTTCCAGACGTGCTTTTGCTTCAGCTTTCTTAGCTTCTTCGTCTTTAGCTTTCAAGGCAGCCAAACCGCTTTGTTTGTTGTTCTTCCAAGCTTCAAATTTAGCTTCAGCTTCAGCTTCGCCAAATGCGCCTTTAGTTACACCACCCAACAGGTGTTTTTTCATGTAAACGCCTTCGCGTGACAAGATGTTACGAACAGTGTCAGTCGGTTGTGCACCTTTCATAACCCAGTCAAGTGCGCGGTCGAACTTCAAATCTACTGTGGCAGGATTGGTGTTCGGATTGTACGTACCAATCTTCTCAATAAATTTACCATCACGTGGTGCTCTTACGTCTGCAATAACGATAGAGTAAAAAGCGTAGCT
>ENA-UEPG01002207-UEPG01002207.1-human-gut-metagenome-genome-assembly--contig:-NODE-2207-length-12792-cov-2.775305_pt1 | contig 12792 bp, 6 predicted proteins | sample MGYA00242893_ERZ507902 | MGnify/ENA primary metagenome ERZ507902 (study PRJEB26167, sample SAMN06115491) | human gut metagenome | host: Homo sapiens | place: China:Gansu | collected 2015-04-23 | study... | reverse complement strand
TATGATGATCCGGATTTCTCCAACTTCTACGGGCAGACCTTACCACTGGTCAAGAGAGGAGTACCGGTGCGGATTATGCATCTTGAAAACGTTTCTTATCCGGAAACGTGGAAAGATGCCAAAGTCGTGGTACTTTCATATGCCAACATGAAACCTATGGACCCGGAAGTGCACAAGTACATTGCCGAATGGGTGAAGCAGGGTGGAAACCTTGTGTATTGCGCCCAAGATAAAGACCCTTACCAGTAGGTATTGGAATGGTGGAATCAAAAGGGTAACAGCTATCTGTCTCCGTCCGGACATTTGTTCGAGCAGATGGGCATGAAGCCAGATGCTCCTGCTGGTGAATACCGCTACGGCAAGGGCTTTGTAAGAGTTATTCGTGAAGACCCGAAGGAGTTCGTGCTGCAGAGTGATGCCGACAACGAGTATATAAAAACTGTAAAGGAAATGTATGAGCGTGGAGACAATGCCGGAAAGCTTTTGTTCAAGAACTCCTTCTATCTGAAACGGGGCCCGTATGAGATTGCGGCGGTGATGGCGGATGGAATTGATAATGCTCCACTTGTATTGGAAGGCAGGTTTATCAATCTTTTCGATAACTCGCTGCCAGTGGTGTCAAAGTATGTTGTGGAATCGGGCAAACAGGTATTACTGTTTAATATCGATAAAGTGGAGAATCCTGAAAGAGCTCAGGTTCTTGCTGCTGCTGCCAGAGTAGAGGAAGAAACAATGGATAAGAATACTTATACGGTAGTTATGAAATCCCCGAAAGAAACGACGAATGTAATGCGTGTGTTGCTTCCGGTACAACCTCCTATGATACAAGTTTTAGATGCGGGGGGCAATAATATTCAGGAAATGGAGTCTACATGGGATGAAGCATCAAAAACCTGTTTTCTCAAGTTCGAGAATTCGCCGGAAGGAGTCCGTATTATATTTACTCTGAATGAGTAGCTCTGTTTATTAGTTTTCCGCCGATGAAACTGCAGGCTTATCTCGAAAGGTGGAGCGGAATAGAGGTTTTAATAAAAACGATTTTAAAGATGAAGCGATTAAATCTAATTTTGCTTTTGTGGTCGTTGTGCTGTTTTGCTCAAGGGCGTGAATATCATGTCTCTGTAAAAGGCAATGACAACAATACAGGTACTGTGGAAGCTCCGTTTAAGACAATCAATAGGGCAGTATATTATGCTTTCCCAGGTGATATAATTACGGTGCATGCTGGAACTTATCGCGAGTGGGTGAATCCGATACGTGGGGGTACGAGTGATGATAATAGGATTGTTTATCGCGCTGCTCCCGGGGAAAAGGTTGAGATTAAAGGCTCGGAAGTCATCACTGGGTGGACGAAAACAAAAGATGGTGTCTGGAAAGTAGTGATTCCGAATTCTTTTTTTGGTGATTACAATCCCTATAAAGAATTGCTGGGAGGCGATTGGTTCAACGATCATGGACGGATTCATCATATTGGGGAAGTCTTTCTCAATGGCAAGTCCCTTTATGAGAAATTGTCACTCGAAGAGATTCAAAATCCTGTTCCGGATAAGGGAATACTTGATCCAGACGGCTCGACTTACGTATGGCGATGCGAGGTCGATGACTTTAATACGACTATCTGGGCCAATTTTCATGGTTATAATCCTAATAAAGAACAAGTGGAGATAACAACGCGGCATACTTGTTTCTATCCACTGAAGCCAGGAATAAACTATCTTACAGTAAGCGGATTTGAGTTCAGTCAGGCTGCGACGCAATGGGGGGCACCGACCGCTGAACAGATCGGCATGGTTGCTACACATTGGAATAAAGGATGGATTATTGAGAATAATGTGATTCACGATTCGAAATGTGCCGGGATTACATTAGGCAAGGAGCGTTCCTCGGGACACAATACATGGCTGTCAGATTTGTCGATTGACGGAGCCTTGCACTATATTGAAGTTACATTCAATGCCCTGCGGGGTGGATGGAATAAAGAGAATATCGGTTCGCATCTGGTACGTAATAATACGATTTATAATTGTGAGCAGGCAGGTATTTGCGGAAGTATGGGGGCAGCATTCAGCGTTATTGAATATAATCACATCTACAACATCTATGTCAAAGGCCAGTATGATGGTGCTGAAATCGGCGGCATTAAATTTCATGGCGCTATTGATACGCAGATTCGGAATAATCGGATTCATAACACATGGCGGTCTGTATGGCTCGATTGGATGACGCAGGGCACGCGCATTTCGCAGAACTTGTTTTATGATAATGTCGGTGAAGATATTTTCTTAGAGGTGAATCATGGACCATACATTGTTGACAATAATATTTTCGGTTCCTATGTTGGGGTACTTGATATTTCACAGGGTGGAGCTTATATTCACAACTTGCTGATTGGGCGGCTTCTTGTTGCGAATGACTGTGGCCGCTATACACCTTATTTTCTACCTCATTCAACTGAAGTTGCCGGTCTGTCGATTATTCCTGGCGGTGACAGCCGATATTACAATAATTTGTTCTTAAATGGAAAGCATAAAAAGACTGAAGAAAATTATCGTTATGGCCTTTCTGAGTATAATAATGCGGCTTATCCAATGTTTGTCAACGGGAATGTATATTATATGCATAACAAGCCTTACGACAAGGAAGAAAATAACATTGTTTGTAAGGATTTTGACCCCAATGCTGCCATAGAGGATGAGGGTGACCATGTATATCTTTCATTTTCTATTGCTGGGCTGAATGATTTTCAAATACAGACAATTACCACGGAATTGCTGGGGAAAGCTAAACTGCCTAAACAGGCTTATGAGCAACCGGACGGTACTCCGATTGTTTTTGATAAAGATTCTTTCGGTCAAAAACGTACAGGTAATCCCACTCCCGGACCTTTCTGCGAGATTAAAGAGGGACGGCAGCGAATCCGGATTTGGTAAGTATGCCCTTAATATATAATAAACGCCAGTGCCTATTGCAATAAACACTGGCGTTTGTCAGATGGCGTACCTTGGTTTTCTCTTATAATTCCACCTTTATACTTATCTTTTTCTTGTTTCCCTTAATGTTCTTGATCCATATCCAGGAAACATCTCCAGTTTGTTCTATCTCGTAGTTCTTCGGATTCTTTAGTTGGCGGGGAAATGGACCGATGCGGAGGTCTATGCCTGCTAATCTTTCTGCTCCCTCTATTTCTACTGTGCAACTTCTCAACCATCTTTCATGGCATATTCTGAAGTGGATGCGGTGGGTTTTCCCACTTTCATCTACTACAGGCCAGTCGCGGCACTCCATCTCGTTCCACATCCAGGGTAGGCGTGGCATTGCAACGAGACGGCTCCCTTCGCAGCGAATGCCTGCAACCATAGTCAGTGCTTTGATGATTTCCGCCTCTTGCACAAGGTTGCCTTCATCTCCGGGATTTTCCATAATTTCCCTTCTTCCTTCGGAGTGTACACCGAAAGTGTGGTCGAGACCATGCTCGTAATTGTCATAGTTGAAGCATTCGTGCATCACGAACGGGTTCTTTTCGTAAGATAACTGTTCTATGACTCCGCCGTCGTACCCTAACCGGGCTATGCCTTCCAGGCATTTGGTATAAACATTCACATCGTCGGCCATTAATGCTGCCTGAGAGAAGAAGCCTTGCCCATATCCGCACATGGTTTCGTCGTGGCGACCACCCATACCGGTCCACCCACTGTTGCTTACAAAGCCGTATTTGCGGAAATATTCCCCTTTCGCCATCCAGGTGCGCAACAGTTCATAGCTCTTACGATGCGTGTCGTTGAATGTGCCGTCCAGACGGCACGATATGTAATCATAGTTTAAAATGTAAGGCACTTGCCGGGTCCAGTGCCAGATGGGCCATGCGGTGCCGTCCCATTCCGAGATATCGTAGGCTTTTCCGTTTCGGCTGTCTATGCCATTGAACCAGCAACCTTGCGGGGCATAGCTGAAACTTCCGTCAGAAATCAGTCTTTTCAATGCCGTTTCTAGGATGGAGTGGGTTTGGACGGCTAAATTATGCAATTCGCTGTCTCCTGTTTTTTTTGCCATATCGGCAATTTGGACCATAGTGGTATACATACCATAGTTGCCGAAAACACTGTACACCGGATAGTCTGTACTCGGGTTGCCGGATAGCTCGGAAGAGGAGGGCAGGAGCCCGTCGTAGGGAGAGACTTTTACTAATGAATCTACCCACTGAACTACAGGCTTGATGCCGTTACAGAATTCTTTGCCGATGTTTAGGCTCATTCCGTTGGCTTTCCAAGTGGCACATATGGCGGAGAGAATCAGTGCGTTAGCATCCAGTTCGCAGGTGGCGGAGGTGTGTTGTTGATGCAGTTCTCTGCCCCATTGATTGCCTTTGGTAATGTGGGATAGGAAGTAGCTTGAGATGTTCAGAGCATCTTCTGCAAATCCCAATCTTGACAGTTCTATGACCCCTCTTCCGCAATCCCGTCCCCACATATCTTTGTAATATTGGGGAACGCCGGCTTCTTCGGTGGAGGTATGGAAGAACCCTAAAGGATATTTAGGGTTACTGCCGTCTTCTATCTTATTTCTCATGTCTTGCAAGGTTTCGGCAAAGATGGCACTTGCCTTGTCTGCGAATTCATCTCCGGAGAATTTAATCCGAGGGATTGTCTGCTCCTGTGCATAGATATAGGAATAGGCAGGAAGGGCTACTAAGAATGTAGCGAGTAGTTTGAGATATCTCATTTGATTCTTTTGTTAATTGATAAATGGAAATTTACTATCCCTTTCGGCCCTCTAAAGGGGAGGGCAATAGACTCAATAGATAAGACTATTCTTCTTCTCTTTAGAGGAATGAGGGATACTATTTATATTGCTGAGACTGGTCTGTTTTCATTTGCTGCCCCAAATTCTTTGTTGGGAGTTTCGCCCATGTTGAACTGTAATTCACCGCCATTCATTATATCTTCGTATGTGATATATGCCTTTGTATATTCCTTGCCATTGAAAAGTACGGACTGGATATACGGATTATTGCTTGGGTCGTTAGTTGCAGTAATTGTGAACGTTTTTCCATTAGGCAGGTTAATGATGGCTTTGTCTAATAATGGACTTCCAAATACGAATATCCCGTTGGACGGATTAACTTGATAGAATCCCATAGCTGAGAGGATGTACCAGGCAGACATCTGTCCGCAATCCTCGTTACCGATGATGCCATCTATTCCGTCTGTATAGAAATTCTTCTGTATATAACGAACGGTTTCTGCTGTCTTCCACTGCTGGCCGGCGTAGGCATATAGATAGGCCACGTGATGGCTCGGCTCATTACCATGGGCATACATGCCAATCAATCCTGAAATATCGATGGAAGCCTTTTCACCCATATCGCCTTCCAGTTTGAAAAATTCGTCCAGGCGGTCGATGAAAGCCTGGTCACCACCCATCAGCTCTATCAAACCTTCTGGGTGTTGGGGCACGAAGAATGAATATTGCCAACCGTTTCCTTCGCAAAAGTGTCCTATACCATGAATGGATTCGATAGGATCGTAAGGAGTAAGCCACTCACCATTATCCAGCTTCGGACGAATCAGGCGGAGGCTTCTATCGAAGTATTGTTCATAGTATTTCCCTCTTTTGAGATATTCTTTATAATCTTCCTGCTTACTAAGTTTTTTGGCCACTTGGGCTACTCCCCAGTCTCCTACAGCATACTCCATAGCGATGGAAGTAGCTTCGGCTACTTTGTCGTCGGGGATATATCCTTTCTCCAGAATATGGGGTACTCCATTCTGTAATGGATAGATGGTGGATGCCTTCATATACTTATAGGCTCTTTCTACATCGAATCCGGGTATACCCTTGACGATGGCGTCGGAAATAACCGGAACGGCACTATATCCGGGCATCTGATTGGTTTCGCCTCCGACCAAAGGCCAGATGGGTAGTTTGGACTGCTGCTCGTGAATAGACAGCATGGAGTTTATCATATCTGGAAGAACATCCTGGCGGGTAAGCGTGAAAAGGGGGTGCAGTGCCCTATAAGTGTCCCATAGCGAGAAGGTGGAATAATTTTTCCAGCTGCCTTTGATAATGGAATCGTTGTGCCCTCTGAATTCTCCATTGATGTCACAATAGGTTACGGGTGCAATGATTGTATGATACATGGCGGTATAGAATATCTTTTTTATTACGGGGTCGGAACTTTCGATGTCGATCACTTTTAATAGTTCATTCCATTGGGCTACAGCATCTTGACGTGTCTTTTCAAAATCCCATTCGGGGAGTTCCGCAGTCATGTTGGCCGCAGCATTAGTACAACTCACGGAGGAGATAGCCACTTTGAGCATTACCTGCTCTACTTCTCCGAAAGTGATAACTCCCTTTGCTCCTACGCACTGAATAGATTTGCTCTCTTGGGGGCTGTCTCCATCGAAAAGCGCTACAGATAGCATAGGTTGGTTTGATTTCAGAGTGAAATAAACATGATGTCGGGTCCATCCTTCCGAAATACGGTATCCTTCTAAGGTATATTCATCTATCTGTTTCAGGTAAGTATCCACGGCCCTGTCTCCGTTCCCTTCCTGAAGGTTGATGAGTAATCTGTGATCGGCATCTTGTGGATAAGTGATGCGGTGAATGGCTGTGCGGGTAGTAGTGGTCATTTCCTCTTTGATGCCGTTATCCATCAGCAGTGAATAGTAACCGGGAGATACTGTTTCGTTTTTATGGCTATAATAAGAGGAACAAGAGTTTTCTATGTTGTCTTGTTCTCCCCGGCGGGTGCGTACGTCACCGGTGAAAGGCATGATAAGCACGTCGCCTAAATCGGTGCATCCTGTTCCGCTGAGGTGTGTGTGGGAAAATCCGATGATGATACTGTCTGAGTAATGATAGCCTGAACACCAATCCCAACCTTTGTGTATGTTCTGCGGACCGGCTTGCATAGCACCGAAGGGCACGTTGGCCCCCACGAAGACGTGTCCGTGTCCACCGGAGCCTATATAGGGGTCAACAAAATCTGTTAATTCCGGATGGGTGACTTGAGTGCAAGACGTCCCCAAGAGAATGCTTAGAGAAAGCGTAAAGAAGTGATGCCATTTCTTTTTCATTGTTTTAGATGTTTTAATGGTTTAAACTTTAGATCGTTGTCCGCAAAAGTAACTAAAAAGTGAAGCTTGCTACCATAATAACCGCTAAAAATATGCTTACGGTTAAAATAGTACCGATATTGGTTAATTCACGGTTTTTTGATCGGATAATAATTTGAAATCGGCACATTGTGGTTAAAATAATACCAAAACTCATTAATTAAGACAGCGCTAAAGAAAGACGCCCACGCTATATTTGCAACAGTTAATCGAAGAACAGAATGTGGATCAAAACATTTTCGAAAAAAAAGAAAGGAGGGCAATATATATAATAATGTAACTGCTTTGATGAATTTAGTACGAAAGAGGCACCTTCATGAAGAATGTTTTCTCTTTCTCCGGATAAATTCTTTTATCTATGAATAATAATAATTTTAGTTGTTAACCTTTTTAACCATCTGTAATATGGGAAAAGAAAATTTTGTAGCATCGTATAGTCAAAAGAAGACCATGAGTCTGATTTTGTTGGTTATGCTTTTATTTATGGCTCCTGCTTTCGGGCAGAGTGGACTTTATGCTCAGGTCAAAGCCTCGGGCGTTGTAACTGATGAGTCGGGCGAACCAATTATTGGTTGCTTGGTTAAAATTAAGGGAGCGGCCGAAGGTGCCATCACTAACATTGACGGACAATTCTCTGTGAACGCTCCGAACTCTGCCGTACTAGTCTTTTCTATGGTGGGATTGAAAACCTTGGAACTCCCTGCAAAACCTGACATGAAGGTCGTAATGAAAGACGATAACGTTCTCCTCGATGACGTTGTAGTAGTAGGCTACGCCACACAGAAGAAGGCGAGTCTGACAGGCGCTATCTCCAGTATTAATAATGAAGAGATTCTGACGACCAAAACCCCATCCCTGGCTGTGGCGCTGACCGGTAAAGTACCGGGATTAAGAATTCGCCAGAACAATGGTATGCCCGGTGGCTTCGACACGAAGATTGACATTCGCGGTATGGGTACTCCGATGATCGTTATTGACGGTGTGGTGCGTAACGAGACTACTGAATTCCAGAAATTGAATCCGGAAGATATCGAGAGTATCACCGTACTGAAAGACGCTTCTGCTGCTATTTATGGTATCAATTCAAGCAATGGTGCCATCATTGTAACTACAAAGACTGGCAAGAAAGGCCCTATGAAGTTTTTCCTGAACACTAACTGGGGCTTCTCCAAACCGACTACACATACAGAAATGTTGAATTCAGCTCAGTATTGGGAAATCAGAAACGAAAATGAAGTAAACTCAGGTCGCTCGCCTTATTTTTCTTCCAGAGAAGAACTGCTGAAAGCACAGGCTCTTCCTACCGTTGACTGGTATGACGAAGTCTTCAAGTCGTCTGCTTTCCAGCAAGCCTATAATTTCGGTATCGAGGGTGGTGGCGAGAAGGTGTCTTCTTACACCAATATCGGATATATGACAGACAATGGTCTGCTTCGTAGTGGTGACATCGGTTATCATAAGTATTCTTTGCGTAACGGAACCCAGTACCAGATCAATGAGAATCTGAAAGTTAACCTGAACTTATCCGGATATACCGACTTGCGTAAACAGCCGGGTACGTGGGATGATGCGTTCTTCTATCTGAATAAGGCGGCACATGGTATTATTCCTTCGGAAACGGTGTATGCCAATAACAATCCGCTTTATTTTAATCGTCCGCGTTCTCTTAATGACAATCCGGTACAGTTTGCTCAAAGAGAGCAGGTGGGTTATAGCGAATGGAGAGATCAGTTCTTCCAGGGTATGTTGTCTATTACTTATGATATTCCTAAAGTGAAAGGGCTTTCTTTGAAGGCGCAAGCCTCTTTTGATTCTAAAACTACAGTGAAAACCAGGGTACAGAAGAAAGTTACCGGTTATCTTTATTCCGAATCGGATGACAAATATGAGGCTTTCACTATGTTCAATGACCCAAGTATCGAGGAAGAAAACTGGTTGACACAGCGCTTCAACTTCCAAGGGTCTATCAACTACAAGAACACTTTTGCTAAAGCCCATAATATAAGTGCGGTTGCCGTATTTGAAACCCGACAGGATAACAGCCGTTATCTGGGAGCTAAGCGCTATTATGACGGAGACTTCTTTACGACTGATAACATTGACCGTGCTCCCGAAGCCAAGATGGTGGGACGTGGTAATACGGGAGAAACATCCTTTGTTTCTGTAGTGGGACGTTTTAACTACGACTACAAAGGCAAATATTTGGTAGAGTTCGCTTTCAGAGAAGATGGTTCATATCGTTATCATCCAGATCAGCGCTGGGGATTCTTTCCGGTAGTGTCCGGAGGTTGGAGGTTGTCTGAAGAATCATTCATTTCAGAAAACCTTCCATTTATTACCAACTTCAAGATTCGTGGATCATGGGGACGTTCAGGCGAGGACGCAGGTGCTCCGTTCCAGTATATTCCTGCTTATACGGCTTATAACGGTTATGTGCTTGGAGGAGGTTCTTATACGAATGGTTATGCAAGCTCGGGCCTGGTGAACAGCAACTTGACATGGGTAACTACTGAAATGACAGATATCGGCGTAGATATCTCCCTATGGAATGGCTTGTTGGATTTTTCTGCCGATCTCTATATGAGAGATAGAGAAGGACTGCTGGGAAGACGTTTGCAAGCACTCCCGAATACCTTCGGAGCTACCCTGCCCGAAGAAAACTTGAACAGCGACCGTACGAAGGGTTTTGAAATGACGATCGGACACCGCAATCGTGTGGGTGAGGTTTCTTACGGCGTTTCTGCCAATATGAACTTCAGCCGCTCTATGACTACTTATCAGGAACGTGCACCTTTCCGTAGTAGCTGGGATCGTTGGAAGAATGGTTCTGTTGACAGATACCACGGCATCGGATGGGGTTATCAGCTGGACGGCCGCTATACCAGTTATGAGCAGATACGCAACAATCCGTATATGGAAACTGGTGCACATGGAAATACCAAAACTCTGCCGGGTGACTACAGACATCTTGACGTCAATGGTGACGGTCTCATCAATGGCAATGACATGATGCCTATCTTCTGGACAGGCGATCCGAAGATGACTTTCGGCATCTCAATGGATGCGGAATGGAAAGGTTTTGATATAAACATGTTGTGGGCAGGCGCTTGCAAATATACAGCTAAATACAATGAAATCCTGGGCAATGTGCTTGCACTCGATGCTTCCAACTCACCTGCCATGTATTATGACAGATGGCATCTGGAGGATGTCTATGATCCTAACAGCAAGTGGATTCCCGGACGTTTCCCTGCAACCCGTAAAGATGATTCGGATAACGGTGCTAACCGTTTGGAAACTGAGATACAAAGAGTGAACGCTTCCTACTTGCGTCTGAAGAACATTGAGGTGGGTTATACTATTCCTGCGAAGTATTTGAAACGTTTTGGCCTTTCTAAAGTCAGAGCCTACGTCAACTTGACGAACCCATTTGTTCTCTGTAACAGAGACTTGAAGGAGTTTGACCCGGAAATCTCCGACGGTAACGGATTTGCTTATCCTTTGCAGAAATCATACAATTTTGGTCTAAACATTAATTTCTAATTGAAGATGAAAAAGACAAATATATATTCGATATTAGCAGTAGCTGCAACCATGCTGTGCTACTCTTGCAGCGATTTTCTGGAGATAGAACCGAAAGATCGTATTACTGGCGATGCCCTTTTGTCAACGGATGGAGGTATCAACTCCTATATGGCGACTCACTATTATAACATTCCTATCGAGGACTTCCGTTTTGATTTTACAAAAGATAATACGGATGGTTTCAATATTGGCCGTTGCGATGGTGGAAAGACGAATATGATGTCCGGTCCTGAAGCTGTGCACTCGGAGTGGGGAGACTTTATCGGAGAGACAAACAGATACCAGAACTGGGATAAGATATACACATATATCCGTGGTTTTAACGAGTTGAAGTCAAATATTCCATTGATGAAGCCCAGTAATCCTGCTACCATCGACCAAATAACGGGTGAATATCACTTCATGATGGCATACGCCTATTATGCATTGGCAAAACGCTACGGTGGTGTGCCTATTATTGAAAATGCACAAGAGTTCAATGGTGATTATGAAGCCGTGAAAATTCCGAGAAGTACCGAAGTGGAAACCTGGAAATTTGCCCTCCGCATGTGTGACGAGGCTGCCAAGTTCCTGCCCGATGCCACTACTCAGGAGCGTGCCAATAAATGGACTGCATATGCGTTGAAGTCAAGAATTGCTCTTTTTGCCGCTTCGGTAGGTAAGTTCTGGAGCAGAGACGGAGCTGCACTTACAGGCGTGGCTGTAGATGAGAAGTTGGTAGGTGGATTTACGCAAGCGGATATTGATTTCTTCTATCAGGAGTGTATCAATGCTTCGGCCGAAGTAATTAGAAGCGGCAAGTTTACCCTCTATGGAGAGAATCCTGCCAGCACGGAAGATGTGGTTAAGAATTATAGCAAGATATTTACAGAAGGCAAGGGAATATCCGAAGTCATTTTCCTGAGAGACTTCGTTTATCCGGGCATCTCTCATAACATGGGCAAGTGGCATGAACCTAATCAACTCTCTAATGAATATGGTGGCCGATGCAACCCGACGCTGGATATTGTAGAAGCTTATGCTTACATGGATCCGATGACAAAATCGGCTACTTACAACAAACCTTTGGTAACGACTACTGACGGCGATGAAGATTATGCTTCTTACAATCCTTACCAAAAGCGTAACTATAAGAAGTACGACAACGTGTCGGAAATCTTTGCCAACCGTGACCCTCGCTTATATGCTTCGGTTCTTCTTCCCGGTACCGAGTGGGGGGGGCAAACCATCCTTATTCAAGGCGGATTGGTGCGTGAGGACGGCAGCGCTATGTGGATGGCAAACGACCCATATGAGTTCAATGGTGAAGTTTATTATGGCAAGGGTAATGCCAGTGAAGGTCAATTTTCCGGTTGGGTGAACAATCGTGCCAACGGTACGCGTACCGGCTTCTTATTGAAGAAATATCTGAAAGGTACAGGTGACCAGACTTGGGATCAGGTAACTACTCCTTTCGTTGACCTGCGTTATGCCGAAGTTTTGATGAATTATGCCGAAGCCGTAGCCGAAAGCGGTCTATCCGATGCACCAAACTGCATCACTGCTCGAGAAGCGCTGAACAAGGTACACCACCGTGCCGGTTTTCTGGACGACCTAGAATGCTCTCCGGAAATGGTGCGGCACGAACGCCAGGCTGAGTTTGCCCTTGAATACAATTCTGTATGGGACTACTACCGCAGACGTGAACTGCACACTTTCTTCGATGGTTCCCATAACCGAGGTGGACTGGTACCGATGCTCGACTTCACTACAGGCTCCAAGAAGTATATCTTTGTACGCGCTTCCATCGAAACCGGAAATATACAGAGACGTTTTGAAGAGAAAGCCTACTACAGATTTATTCCGGGCATAGCAGGAAATTCATTGATTCAGAATCCTAACTATTAATTTATATACAGAGTAATCATGAAAACAATAAATACTATTCGCTTTATGGCAATGGCTGTAATAACAGCTCTCTCATTTTCGTCTTGTGAATTAGATAATTACGGTGGTCCGGATGCTTCTATCAGCGGCGAGGTCCGGGACATAGAGACGGGAGAATTGATTCAACAAGATATCAGTAACGGTAGCAACATCATTT
>ENA-UEPG01002204-UEPG01002204.1-human-gut-metagenome-genome-assembly--contig:-NODE-2204-length-12802-cov-36.369037_pt1 | contig 12802 bp, 9 predicted proteins | sample MGYA00242893_ERZ507902 | MGnify/ENA primary metagenome ERZ507902 (study PRJEB26167, sample SAMN06115491) | human gut metagenome | host: Homo sapiens | place: China:Gansu | collected 2015-04-23... | reverse complement strand
AAGAACGCCAAACAGGAACTATACCGCGACCTCTACCTGTTCTGCGCCTTCACGGGCTTGTCATTCGCCGATATGCGCAATTTGACGGAAGAGAACATCCGCACCTACTTCGATGAACACGAGTGGATAAACATCAACCGCCAGAAGACGGGCGTGGTGTCTAACATCCGCCTGCTTGACATTGCGAAACAAATCATCGACAAATACCGCGGGCTGTGCGAAAACGGCAGGATTTTCCCTGTTCCCCACTACAACACGTGCCTTGCCGGAATCCGTGCCGTCGCCAAGCGTTGCGGCATCACCAAGCATATCACGTGGCATCAGAGCCGCCATACGGCAGCCACGACGGTGTTCCTCTCCAACGGTGTACCCATCGAAACAGTCAGTTCCATGCTGGGACACAAGAGTATAAAGACAACGCAGATATACGCGAAGATAACCAAAGAGAAGCTCAACCAAGACATGGAGAACCTTGCCGCGAGATTGAACCAAATCGAGGAATTTGCAGGATGTACCATCTAAAACAGAGACGCCATGAAACGTGACATAATCATTATAGAGGACAAGACGGTCAGCGTAACTGGTAACGAGGTATGGATGACCGCCGGGGAAATCGCCGAAGAGTTCCATGCCACCGTCCCGGCAGTGAACGCCGCCATCAAAGCCGTCCGCAAGTCGGACGTGCTGAACGACTACGAGGTATGCCGCTACATACAGCTTGAAAACGGCCTGTACGCGGATGTTTACTCGCTTGAAATCATCATTCCAGTAGCCTTCCGGCTGAACACCTACTATACACACGTGTTCCGCATGTGGCTGGTGGAGAAGGCACTCTCAAAGGAAAAGAGGCAGGCATACGTGATGTTCATACAGAACGGGAAAACCGGATATTGCTGAACACGCATACAGACAACGAAAAAGGAAACGGACAACGCCATCGGGTGCTGTCCGCTTCCTCTTTTTTTCATGCAACCGCCTTATTCCAGCGGCTTGAGGTAATTCGCCTCCAACAGTTCACGCAGTCCCGATTCGGGATAAAGCACCTTACCTGCCAGAAGGATAAAGGGCAGCATCCTGTTGTTGCGATACTCCTGCAAGGTGCGGCGGCTTACCCGGAGCATTTCCGCCACCTCCTTGTCCGTCAAGTAATGTTCCCCGTCCAGTGGCGGACGGTAACTTTCCAAAAATGCGGAGAGCCATTTGGAGCCTTTGAGCATATTCTGTATCGCGGTGGCAACCGGCTCGTCCTCCATTGTGAAAACCTCGTTGTTCTCGTTCATCATAACATCGGATTAAGTGGTTAATAAAAACAGAGTCATTTTCCATCGGGATAGATCGTGCCGATAAGCGGAATCAGCCGCTTGACCTCCTCCGGCCTGTAATAGAACCTGCGGTTTATCTGCGAGTAGCCGATAAGTCGCCTGTCACGCAATGACTGCAACGTGCGCGGGCTGATTCTCAACTGCCCGCAGACCTCCTCGCCCGTGAGCCACCTTTCCAGCCGCCCGCCGTCGCTTTTGCGCCTGAGGGCGGCGACTTTCTCCGAGAGGGCGTTGAATGACGCCAGCATCATCTCGAAGGTCTTTTTCTCGATAGATACGATTTCCATATACCAAAACATTTAATGATTTACCGCAAATGTAACGCAGCCGCCTTGAATGCGTGCCGTTTTCCGCTATACGGCAGCTTGTTGCGCCGGTTGTCCGGGTTACGGAGTCACTTTCAAAGAAAAACTTACGTGAGTCACGTAGTGAGTTGTTAAAGCCCCTTTTGTTTATTGCCGAATTTTGCCGCAGAGAAACAAAAGAAAGGACAAAATATGAAAGTGATAACGATTGAAAGTTCCGCCTTCACCGCCCTGACGGAACAGATAGCCGAGATAGCGGTCTATGTGCGTGCCGTTTCCGGTGAAAGGAAGGGAGAGTCTTCCGACATGCTGCTCACCACCCGCGAGGCGGCGCACCTGCTGAACGTGAGTACCCGTACCCTCCAACGTATGCGCAGCGAACAGCGCATCGGCTATATCGTGCTGCGCGGCAAATGCCGCTACCGCCGATCGGAAATAGACCGCCTGCTCGCAGACTGCACCGTGGCAGAAGATGCAGCGACACTGACGGAACTGAAACGCAACCACACGCTGCGCACGGGCGGCGGCAAACCCAAAGGAAGGAGGACATAAGATATGGAACTGCTTACACGAAACAATTTTGAGGACTGGATGCAGAAGCTGATGGAACGGCTCGACCGTCAGGACGAGCTGCTGCTCTCCCTGCGACCGTCCGGCAAAGCCCCGAACCCGATGGAAAGTATCAGGATGTTCGACAACCAAGACCTCTGCATGCTGCTCCAGATAAGCAAGCGTACCCTGCAGCGCTACCGCAGCATCGGTGCATTGCCGTACAAGACGCTCGGCAAAAAGACCTATTACAGCGAGGAGGACGTACTGACATTCCTCTCCGAACACGTAAAGGATTTCCGCAAGGAAGATATAGCCTTCTACAAGGCGCGTATCCATAATTTCTTTAATAAATAACCCATTAAAACATTTTTCAAATGGCAAAGAAAACAACAGAAAAAGACGTGCTGATAGTCCGCGACGAGAAGACGGGCGAGATTAGCGTGGTAGCCGGGCTTAACGCCGACGGCTCACCCAAGCGTACCCCCGCAAAGGCGGAGAACGCGCAGAGTTTCCTGCAATTCGACAGGCACGGGGACGTGCTGGACAACTTCTTCAAGAACTTCTTCCGGCAGTGCAAGGAGCCCAGCCGCTTCGGTTTCTACCGTGTCGCGGCGGACCAAGCCGACAAACTGATGGAGGTGATGAAAGACCTGCTGAAAGACCCCGAAGCCAACAAAGAACTGCTTGCGCCCCACAAGGTGGACACTTCCGGCTACGAAAAGCAGGTAAAGAAAGAACAGACCGCCGGGATGCCGGAACAAAAACAGGAAGGACAACCCAAAGAAACCCAAAAACAGGAAGAAATGGAAAAGAAGCAGGAACAGAATCAGGAAAACCCGCAGCAGGCGCAGAGCAACCGGGGCTACCAACCCATCGACGAGAGCAAGATCAACTGGCAGGAGTTGGAGGAGAAATGGGGCGTGAAGCGCGACGACCTTGAAAAGTCGGGCGACCTTGACAGGATGCTCAACTACGGCAAGTCCGACTTGGTGAGGGTGTCGCCCAATTTCGGCGGAGAGGCTTTCGAGCTGGACGCCCGCCTCTCCTTCAAGAAGGACGGCGAGGGCAATGTCAGCCTTGTGCCGCACTTCATCCGCAAGGAGCAGAAGCTCGACGAGTACAAGGAACACAAGTTCTCCGACGAAGACCGTAAGAACCTGCGCGAAACGGGCAACCTCGGCAGGGTCGTGGACCTCGTGGACAGGGAAACGGGCGAGATCATCCCCTCGTTCGTCAGCATCGACCGCAAGACGAACGAAATCACGGATGTCCCGGCCAGCAAGGTGCGCATACCGGAGCGCATCGGCAAGACGGAAATCACCAAGCAGGAGCAGGGCATGCTGCGTGCCGGGCTACCCGTGCGCGACAAGCTCATCGAGCGCAAGGACGGCAGGAAGTTCGTCACCACCCTGCAAGTGAATGTGGAACAGCGCGGCGTGGAGTTCGTGCCGGGAACCGGCAGGTCGCCCCGTACCGCCCAAACGCAGGAAACGAAGAACAACCCCGCACAAGGACAGGCGCAGGGTACGGAGAATGCCGGGGGCACGAACAAGGAGCAACGCCGCAACACGTGGACGAACGCCGACGGCAGCATCCGCCCCATCAGCAAATGGAGCGGCGTGGACTTCACCGAACAGCAGAAAGCCGACTACGTGGCGGGCAAAGCCGTGAAACTGGAGAACGTGACCGACAAGCAGGGCTTCCACGCCACGATGTACATCAAGTTCAACCCGGAAAAGGGACGCCCGTACCGCTACGACACCAATCCAGACAACGCGCAGAAGGTCGCGTCTTCCAACGAGAGCCGCACGCAGGTGGCGGTGAACAGCGAGGGCAAGACCAACGAGGCTACCAAGAACCTGAAGGAGCCGTTGCGAAAGGGACAGACCGCCCCGAAGGACACCGCACAGCAACAGCAGCAGGAGAAGCCGCAGAAGAAAACGGGCAAGGGCATGAAGATGTAATCCAGTGTCCGCCACTAAATCCGAAGTAACATTTGTAAAATTCAAAACGACAGAAAAATATGAAGACAATCATTGCAGAAAAGCCGTCTGTGGCACGTGAGATCGCCCGCATCGTGGGCGCGACAAAGAGAGAGGAAGGATATTTCGAGGGAGGCGGCTACGCCGTGACATGGGCGTTCGGACACCTCGTGCAGCTTGCCATGCCCGACGGCTACGGCATACGCGGCTTCGTCCGTGACAACCTGCCCGTCATCCCCGACACCTTCACGCTCGTCCCCCGTCAGGTAAAGACGGAGAAGGGCTACAAGCCCGACAGCGGCGTGGTGACGCAGATCAAGACCGTAGCCCGACTATTCAAGGAAAGCGAACAGATTATCGTGGCGACCGATGCAGGACGCGAGGGTGAGCTTATCTTCCGCTACCTCTACCATTATACCGGATGCACCACCCCGTTCGTCCGCCTCTGGATAAGCTCGCTTACAGATAAGGCTATCCGCGAGGGACTGCGCAACCTCGAAGCGGGCGGCAAATACGACAACCTCTATCTTGCCGCCAAAGCAAGGAGCGAATCAGACTGGCTTGTGGGCATCAACGGCACGCAGGCACTTTCCATCGCCGCCGGACACGGCACATATTCCGTCGGACGGGTGCAGACACCTACATTGGCGATGGTGTGCGCACGCTATTGGGAGAACCGCCGCTTTAGCCCCGAAGCCTTCTGGCAGCTCCATATCGCGACGGACGGCTGCGATGAAGGAACGGTGAAGTTTTCATCTTCCGAAAAATGGAAAGAGAAAGAGCCCGCGACGGAACTGTATAATAAGGTGAAGTCGGCAGGCACAGCCACTGTCACGAAAGCCGAACGCAAGGAGAAGACGGAGGAAACACCGCTCCTGTACGACTTGACCACGCTCCAGAAGGAAGCCAACGCCAAGCACGGCTTCACGGCGGAACAGACGCTTGAAATCGCGCAGAAGCTCTACGAGAAGAAGCTCATCACCTATCCGAGAACCGGAAGCCGCTACATTCCCGAAGACGTGTTCGCCGAAATCCCCAAGCTGCTCGCCTTCATCGGGGCTTTGCCCGAATGGAAAGGCAAGGTGCAGCCGAAAGCCGTACCGACACGCAGAAGCGTGGACGGTAGCAAGGTGACAGACCACCACGCCCTGCTCGTCACGGGCGAGAAGCCGCTGTTCCTCTCCAAAGAGGACAGCACCGTCTATCAGATGGTTGCCGGACGCATGATCGAGGCGTTTTCCGAGAAATGCGTCAAGGATACCGCCACCGTCACGGCAGAGTGTGCCGGAGTGGAGTTCACGGTGAAAGGTAGCGTCATCAGGCAAGCCGGATGGCGTGCCGTCTATGGCGAGGAGGACAAGGAGGAAACCGCCATCCCCGGTTGGGAGGAAGGCGACACGCTGACGCTGAAAGGCTGCTCCATCACGGAAGGCAAGACCAAACCCAAGCCGCTGCATACCGAAGCGACATTGTTGTCCGCTATGGAAACGGCGGGCAAGGACATAGAGGACGACGCACTCCGTCAGGCGTTGAAGGACTGCGGCATCGGCACGCCCGCCACCCGTGCGGCGATTATCGAAACGCTCTTCAAGCGCGGATACATGGAACGCTGCAAGAAGTCGCTTGTGCCGACTGAAAAAGGGCTTGCCCTCTACTCGGTCGTGAAGACGATGCGCATCGCCGACGTAGCCATGACGGGCGAATGGGAGAAGAATCTGGCACGCATCGAGCGCGGGGAGCTGCCAGCCGACACCTTCCGCAGGGAGATAGAGGCGTACACACGCGAAATCACCTCCGAACTGCTCTCGTGCGACAAACTGTTCTCCCGCAGGGATTCCGGCTGCAAGTGTCCCAAGTGTGGGACGGGCAACATGCAGTTCTACGGCAAGGTGGTACGCTGCGACAACGCGGAGTGTGGGCTGCCCGTGTTCCGCCTAAAAGCGAACCGCACCCTTTCCGACGACGAGATCAAAGAACTGCTCACCGACGGGCATACGAAGCTGCTCAAAGGCTTCAAGAGCAAGCAGGGCAAGAGCTTCGACGCCATAGTCGCCTTTGACGGGGACTATAACACGACTTTCGTGTTCCCCGAAAGGAAAACGAGCAGGAAATTTTCAGGACGGAAGAAATAGTATTAACTTTGCCACTGGTTCAGAGTAATGAATTGTTCTTCGATATCGGATTACACTCATACTTTGGATTTAGTGGTGGCACTCGGAGGGATACCGAGTGCCTTTTCTTTCTCCTTTCCAGACGATTATCCCCGTCATTACCAATCCACTAAATTCCAAAGTAATGAACAACAAGAAGAAAAACGAGGGTCAGACCGACTTTTCCTATTACGGTCTGTACCTGCTGGACTACCTCCGCACAAACAAGTTTGAACAGGCTTCCGACGATGCCTTCATCCGGGAGCGTGCCGACCGTGCCGCCGAAACGTATGAGCGTTCGCGGCTCGAAGGCTATCCGCCCGAAGGGGCGCAGGAGTTGGCGATGGACACGCTCCTGCGGGGGCTTCGCTATTCCAAGTACGCCATCCTCCGCGAAGTCGTGGAAAACGAGTTTGCCGGTGAAGTGCCGGAAAAGAAACGCGAAGCCTTCATCCGAAAACTGCTGCCGCCTGTCGGTAATGTATTCTCCGTCTATGACCTTTCGGACGACAACTTCGCCCTGTCGCCCGAATACGACCTGCTCTATACGGAGCTGACGGGAGCCGTCGTCCTTTATATCGACGAGTATGGCGTTTAACCGCAAACAACGGCTGCGGGACAACATCGAGGCGATACGGACGGCATTCATCCTTGAGAGGGAACGGAGGACGGCAACCGCCGAGGAACAAGCCATACTTCGGAAGTATTGCGGTTTCGGCGGGTTGAAGTGCATACTGAACCCGGCAAAGGAACTGACGGATGCCGTGCATTGGGCGAAATCTGACCTCGAACTGTTCGCCCCGACGGTGGAGCTGTACAGGCTGGTGCGTGAACACAGCAAGGACGAAACGGAGTACAAGCGGTACGTGGATGCCATGAAGCAGTCCGTGCTGACCGCTTTCTACACCCCGCCGGAGATAACCGGCACTATCGCGGATGTACTGCATGAACACGGCATACGTCCCGACCGTGTGCTGGAGCCGTCGGCGGGTGTGGGCGCATTCGTGGATGCCGTGCTGGAAAACAAGCCGGACGCGGACATCATGGCTTTCGAGAAAGACCTGATGACGGGCAAGATATTGGGACACCTGCATCCCGACCAAAAGGTAAGGGTGCAGGGATTCGAGAAGATAGAGAAGCCCTTCACGGACTATTTCGATCTGGCAATATCGAACATCCCGTTCGGTGACGTGGCTGTGTTCGACCCGGAGTTTACGGGAAGCCAAGACCCCGCAAGGCGTTCCGCACCGAAGGCAATACACAACTATTTCTTCCTGAAAAGCCTTGACGCGGTGCGTGAGGGCGGCATCGTGGCGTTCATCACCTCGCAGGGGGTGCTGGACGCACCGTCCAACGCACCCATACGCGAGTATATGATGCGTAATGCCAATCTGGTGGGTGTCGCACGCCTGCCGAACAACCTTTTCACGGACAACGCGGGTACGGAAGTGGGCAGCGACCTTATTATCCTTCAAAAGAACAGCGGCAAGAATGGGGAGCTGTATTATAACGAGAAACTTTTCATGCAGACCGAACAGACCCCTATCGGCACTTCTGTAAACGGGTATGTATGGAGCATCAGTTCTCTTTCCAATACAGATTTAATCAGAGGCACAGACCCTTATGGCAAACCTGCCTATCAACTTATACACCGGGGCGGCATCGGACAAATGGCGGATGACTTGCGGGAACATCTGAATATTGAGTTACCCCAGTTAGACATAGAACTATATGAAATGCACAACCTGCATCCGGCACAGGTAAAAAACACAGTGACGGAACCCATTTTCACACCGGTTGTCACTCCTGAAATACAGCCTCTTACAGAAATGGCAGTGAAGCCCGAAGCGGTAACACCGCAGCCGGAGGAAGAAAAGCCGGAGATAGAGCCGCGCCGCCCCGATTATTCAGCAGGCGTGCAGCTCTCCCTGCTCGACCTTTGGGGCATGACCGAGGAAGTCCGCAAGCAGGAAGCACCCGCCAAGAAGAAAAAGACAGCGAGAAAGGAAAGCACGGCAAGGCGTATGTCCCCCAAACCGCAGGCGCAGGTTACGCCGAAGGTTACGACCGCACCGCCGCCGTCTGCCGCACTGCTGACGGAGAACAGGGACAGCCATGAAACAAAGTCGGTGAGTGTCGCAGCCAAAGCCGATCCGGATGATATTTACGCCACTTTGGATTGGGATACCAACCCGCCCATCAACGGCTTCTATGAAATGATGATGGACCTCACGCCGGAGCGACGCAAGGAGCTTCGCAGGCTGGCGGCACAGCATCAGGAGAAACGGCAGCATGTCACGGGCGTGAAAGCCGCACCGGAGCAGGAAACACGGCGACCCAAAACACAGCCGGAAATTGCCGCCAATCCTGCCGCTCCCGCAACGGAAACGGCTGCAACCTCCCTTTTCCCCGAAATGGAAGCGGAAAAACCGAAGGAGGAACCTCTCTACCTTTCTCCCCGTCCGTTCAACGGTCTGCTGGAGCCGCACTACCGTGACGGCTCTATGGTACTGGATGCGTCACGCAATCTCGGCTATTTGAAAGACCTCACGCTTTACGGCGCGACATTCCAACCGCTTGACCTGACCGGCTACCAGAAGGAGAAAGCGATGTTGTATGTGTCACTCCGTGATTCATACGAGCGGCTTTACCGCTACGAGGCGGAGTACCACGATGAAGGGTCTGCGCAACGCGGAGCGTTGAACACCTGCTACGATGAGTTTGTCATGCGCTACGGCAACCTCAACGCCAAGCAGAACGTGAAACTGGTGATGATGGATGCAGGAGGACGCGACATCCTTTCGCTGGAACGGGCGGAGGACGGCAGGTTCGTCAAGGCGGATATTTTCGAGCGTCCCGTTTCTTTCTCGGTGGAGAGCCATGCCAACGTCAGCTCTCCCGAAGAGGCGTTATCCGCATCGCTCAACAAGTTCGGCACGGTCAATCTTGATTATATGCGGGAGATAACCGACAGCACGGAGGAGGGATTGCTTGACGCCCTCAAAGGACGCATCTTCTACAACCCGCTCGTAACCGGTTACGAGATAAAGGACAGGTTCATCGCCGGGAACGTGATAGAGAAGGCGGAGCGCATCAAGGCATGGATGGGCGACAACCCTGAAAACGGACGTATGCCGGAAGTGAAGCAGGCGTTGGAGGCTCTGAAAGAAGCCGAGCCGCAACGCATCTCCTTTGAGGACCTTGACTTCAACTTCGGGGAACGCTGGATTCCGACGGGCGTGTACGCTGCTTATATGAGCCACCTTTTCGACACGGACGTGAAAATCGCCTACTCCGCAAGCATGGACGAGTTTTCGGTGGCGTGCGGCTACCGCACCATGAAAATCACGGACGAGTTTTTAGTGAAGGGCTATTACCGGAACTATGACGGTATGCACCTGTTGAAGCACGCCCTGCACAACACCTGCCCCGACATGATGAAAAGTATCGGCAAGGACGAGAACGGCAACGACATCAAGGTACGCGACAGCGAGGGCATACAGCTCGCCAACGCGAAGATAGACGAAATCCGTAACGGGTTCTCCGAATGGCTGGAAGAACAGTCGCCGCAGTTCAAGGAACGGCTCGTGACGATGTATAACCGCAAGTTCAACTGTTTCGTGCGCCCGAAGTATGACGGCTCGCACCAGACTTTTCCCGACCTCAACCTGAAAGGGCTGGCAAGCCGGGGGATCAAGAGCGTTTACCCGTCGCAAAAGGATTGCGTCTGGATGCTGAAACAGAACGGCGGCGGGATCTGCGACCACGAGGTGGGAACCGGCAAGACGCTGATAATGTGCATAGCGGCACATGAGATGAAGCGTCTGAACTTGGCGCACAAGCCGATGATTATCGGGCTGAAAGCGAATGTGGCGGAGATTGCCGCCACCTATCAGGCGGCATATCCCAATGCGAGGATTCTCTACGCTTCTGAAAAGGACTTTTCGACCGCCAACCGTGTGCGTTTCTTCAACAACATCAAGAACAACGACTACGATTGCGTCATCATGTCGCACGACCAGTTCGGCAAGATACCACAGTCGCCGGAGTTGCAACAGCGCATCCTGCAAGCGGAGCTTGACACGGTGGAGGAAAACCTTGAAGTGCTGCGGCAGCAGGGCAAGAACGTGTCGCGGGCGATGCTGAAAGGATTGGAGAAGCGCAAGCACAACCTTGTGGCGAAGTTGGAGAAAGTGGAACACGCCATCAAATCCCGCACGGATGACGTAGTGGACTTCAAGCAGATGGGCATCGACCACATCTTCATTGACGAGAGCCACCAATTCAAGAACTTGACTTTCAACACCCGGCATGACCGTGTGGCGGGGTTGGGAAACTCGGAAGGAAGCCAGAAAGCCCTGAATATGCTTTTTGCCATACGAACTATACAGGAGCGCACGGACAAGGACTTGGGGGCTACGTTCCTGTCCGGCACAACCATTTCCAACAGTCTGACGGAATTGTACCTGCTCTTCAAGTATCTGCGTCCGAAGGAATTGGAAAGGCAGGATATCCGATGCTTCGACGCATGGGCGGCAATTTTCGCCAAAAAGACAACCGACTTCGAGTTCAACGTGACGAACAATGTGGTTCAGAAGGAGCGTTTCCGATATTTCATCAAAGTGCCGGAGCTTGCCGCCTTCTACAACGAGATTACCGATTACCGCACGGCGGAGGACGTGGGTGTGGATCGTCCGCGTAAGAACGAGATACTGCATCACATACCTCCCACGCCCGACCAAGAGTATTTCATCAAACAGCTGATGCAGTTCGCCAAGACGGGTGACGCCACGCTGCTGGGCAGACCGCCCCTGTCGGAAACGGAGGAGAAGGCGAAGATGCTTATCGCCACCGATTACGCGCGGAAGATGGCTCTCGACATGCGCATGATAGACCCGCATTATGAAGACCACCCCGACAACAAGGCTTCCCACTGCGCCAAGACGATTGCGGAGTATTACCACAAATACGACGCGCAGAAAGGCACGCAGTTCGTGTTCTCGGATCTGGGAACATACCAGCCGGGCGACGGATGGAACGTGTACAGCGAGATAAAGCGGAAGCTGACGGAGGACTACGGCATCCCGGCAAGCGAGGTGCGCTTCATTCAGGAGTGCAAGACCGACAAGGCACGCAAGGGGGTGATAGACGCCATGAACGCCGGAACGGTGCGCGTGCTGTTCGGTTCCACTTCCATGCTCGGAACGGGTGTGAACGCGCAGAAACGGTGTGTCGCAATCCATCATTTGGATACGCCGTGGCGTCCATCCGACCTGCAACAGCGTGACGGACGCGGAGTTAGGGCGGGCAACGAGATTGCCAAGCGTTTTGCCGGGAACAATGTGGATGTCATCATCTACGCGGTGGAAAAGTCGCTGGACAGCTACAAGTTCAACCTGCTGCACTGCAAGCAGACGTTCATCTCGCAGCTCAAAAGCGGGGCGATGGGCGCGCGTACCATCGACGAGGGTGCTATGGACGAGAAATCGGGCATGAACTTTTCGGAGTACATGGCGTTACTATCCGGCAATACCGACCTTTTGGACAAGGCGAAACTGGAAAAACGTATCGCCTCGCTCGAAGGGGAACGCAAGTCGTTCAACAAGGGCAAGCGTGATTCGGAGTTCAAGCTGGAATCGAAGACCCGCGAGCTGGGCAACAACACAGCTTTCATAGATGCCATGACGGAGGACTGGAACCGCTTCCTCTCTGTGGTGCAGACCGACAAGGAGGGCAATCACCTTAATATAATAAAGGTGGACGGAGTGGATTCCGCCGATGAGAAAGTCATCGGAAAGCGTTTGCAGGAGATAGCCAAGAATGCCACGACCGGAGGGTTGTACACGCAGGTTGGAGAGTTTTACGGTTTCCCGATAAAGGTGGTCAGCGAAAGGATACTCAAAGAGGGATTGGAGTTTACCGACAACCGCTTCGTGGTCGAGGGGAACTACAAGTACACCTACAACAACGGGCATCTGGCGCTGGCTGACCCGTTGGCCGCCGCCCGCAACTTCCTCAACGCGATTGAGAGAATCCCCTCCATCATCGACCAGTATAAAGCGAAGAATGAGGTCTTGGAACGTGAGATACCGCAGTTGCAGGAGATAGCAGGCAAGGTGTGGAAGAAGGAGGAAGAACTGAAACAGTTGAAGTCCGAACTTGCCGCCCTTGACCGCAAGATACAGCTGGAACTTGCGCCGCCTACACCCGAAATCACCGAAAAGGAGCATGAAGGGCAACAGGTCAAACCGGAAGCGAAAGGTGTGCGAAACGGTATCAGGCAATATCCCGAAGATACATCACCGCAAATACGCAATCCATCGGAAAGTATTATCGCCAATCACACCATAACTGGGCATCCGGGGCTGTATGCCAAGGAGGAAACCCGGTCCAAAGGATTGAAAATATAACCTTAGGAATTTTATCTGAAGTATTAATAAGGGCTATCCCAAAAGGTCTAAAAGTAAATTTTATCCTTTCTGCAAGTATCT
>ENA-UEPG01002202-UEPG01002202.1-human-gut-metagenome-genome-assembly--contig:-NODE-2202-length-12812-cov-16.459050_pt1 | contig 12812 bp, 10 predicted proteins | sample MGYA00242893_ERZ507902 | MGnify/ENA primary metagenome ERZ507902 (study PRJEB26167, sample SAMN06115491) | human gut metagenome | host: Homo sapiens | place: China:Gansu | collected 2015-04-23... | reverse complement strand
TTGGTTATGGTTACCGTACAGTGAAAAGAAACTGGTAAAAAACAAACTTAAAAATAGTGACGCTATCCCATCATGATGGCGTCACTATCCCACCCATATAGTGACGCCATCCGCAGTGGATAGCGTCACTATTTCATTCATCTTTTTTTCATAAAAAATTCCCTTTTGACAATGCCATATATAGATGCGACAAAGTGAAGAATGTAGCTAATTTCACATTTAATAATCTCAAACAAACAGGGTAGCAATAGCTTTCTGCTGTGTTGGCATATCCTGCCGAACAATATATTGATGTTAATTTTCAGATAGATCCTTCGTTGATTAGGTTATTACAACGCGCGTCTCAGCACCAATTATGCAATACTGGACACTAAATATTATAAGTTTTATATAATTCCCCAAGGCAAACGAAGGAAAATTGTTGCAACCAAGCGAATGGTATCATGTAGCCGTGACTTATGACACCGAAGAAAAGACTTTATGTTTAAAATAGGACACTCCTATGGTGAGCCAGAGAATATGACTCGTCAATTAAATGGTGAAATCTGCGAAGTACGCATATGGAACGTAATACGTTCACAAGAAGAAATTTACAAGAATATGTATGATGTCGATCCTCAAACTACAGGTTTAAAAGCCTATTGGAAGTTTAATGAAGGCAAAGGGGATATAGCGAAAGACTATACAGAAAACGGCAATGATGCAAAAGCATATACTAAAGCTATTTGGCCGGAAGACATTGAAGTGACACAAAAAAACAAAGAATAATAACTACCTAAAATTTTCAACCTAAAACGCTGCCACATTTTTACTCCTACTTTAAGTTACATAAAAGGGAATACTAAAATATGACAGCGTTAATAATTAACTCTCTACTATGGAATAATTTAAATTGCCTTCTGATGAATTTGTCAAATATGCACAGATTCATTCACAAAAAATATAAACTCAAAGAGTAGCCATTATCTAAAAAAAAGTCGTAGCTTTGCAATAACCTAAAAATTAAATTGATATGGAACAACAAGACAAATATGTACGCTTTGACTGGGCTGTGAAAAGACTTCTCCGCCAAAAAGCAAATTTCGGCGTATTAGAAGGTTTCTTGACTGTCCTTCTCGGTGAAAACGTGAAAATCATAGAGATATTGGAAAGTGAAAGCAACCAACAAACAATCGATGATAAATTCAACCGGGTAGATATTAAAGCCAGAAACAGTAAAGACGAAATCATTATTGTAGAGATCCAAAATACACGGGAGCTCTATTATCTGGAACGTATCTTATACGGAGTGGCAAAAGCAATCACTGAACATATTTCTTTAGGAGAACGCTACTATGCGGTGAAAAAAATATACTCTATCAGTATTCTATACTTCGATATCGGCAAGGGAGAAGATTATTTGTATCATGGACAAAACCACTTTATCGGAGTACATACAGGAGACAGACTGGAAGTAACTACTAAAGAAAAAGACGCCATCGTCCATAAGATTCCGGCAGAAATCTTTCCGGAGTATTTCTTGATTCGTGTGAATGAATTCGATAAAGTGGCTGTCACTCCATTGGAAGAGTGGATTGAATACTTGAAAACCGGTTGCATTCGCCCCGATACAACAGCCCCTGGTCTGGAAGAAGCACGCCAGAAACTTATCTATTACAATATGTCCAAGGAAGAAAGACATGCCTACGACGAGCACCTTAGTGCCATCATGATACAAAATGATGTATTAGATGGAGCAAAACTGGAAGGGCGTATGGAGGGACGCATGGAAGGAAAAATGGAAGGAAAAATGGAAGAAAGATTAGAAATTGCTAATAATTTAAAGTCATTAGGAGTAGACATAACAGCCATCCATAAAGCTACCGGACTATCACCGGAGGAGATTGAAAAGTTATAAACAATCAAAGGCTATATATTAAATTACAAACAAGAGTCGTGTGAGAAAATCATACGACTCTTGTTTGTAATTTAATATATAGCCAATAGTAACAGACTGGAAGTAACTACCAAAGAAAAAAGATACCATCAATATATTACCAATATTTCACACTCCATTTTAACAATTAGAATTCATCCACAAATCACACACTCTAAATCATCAGCACCCATATACAGCAGAATATATAACAATAAAATATTTTATACAACTTTTATTTGTGATTAGTCATAGAAAACATGTATATTAGCAGTAAGCCTAACATTTACACAAATAAATCAATTGATTTATTATTACTTTTTAGTACCTTTACTTCATAAATACAATTTCCTATCCATAAGAAGGAAAGACATTTATATTAGTTGATTATTTGTATATGATAAAACACAAGCAAACAGCTATTGAGATATGTTCCGATAGCACTCTATTTAAACCCAGACCGCCCCCTCTTCAAATATTCACATATTAGACTGATTCATCATGCCTGAAAACAAAAAGAATAAATCAAATTAATCATCGTTACTTGGAGGGAAAGCCTTCCTTATCATAAAATTTAAAACATTAATCAAGATTAAAAACCTCCTGTGACACTTCTATTATCCCGATTATCCTATATGGCTCTCCTATTGATATGAACCAAGACTATAAAAGAAATGCTTCTTTAGCCGATACATTCTTGTATATGCCATTCAATATCGAAAACTTAAAAATCGAGATATCTGTTCTTATCAAAAACTACCGCTTTCTTAGAAAGTCATTCTTACAGAAAATATTCGGAGAAAAGTTTCTGGAAACAGATATCGAAGAAATGCCGGAAGAGGATAACTACCAACTCATCAACAAGGTAAAGAAATTCATATTGGACAACTTGGATAACGAATCACTAAAGATAAGCCATATTGCCAGTGAAACGGGCATGAGCCGGACTAAGTTTTTCATTAAATGGAAATTCCTGACAGGGGAAGCTCCCATAGAATTCATGACCAGGATTCGTATGGAAAAAGCACGCGAACTATTGGAAAGCGGAAAATATCGCATACAGGAGATACCTGAAATGGTCGGACTAAAAGATGTAAAGAACTTCCGCAATAAATACAAGAAACACTTCGGCATAGCGCCAAGTGAAACATTAAGAAATATTTAAAAGCGGGAAAATTCAATATTACTATTGTCTTAATAAAAAAGAGATGTATTTAATGGAAAAATGGTATATCTCTTTTGCAAGTATACCGACGAGCAAAACATAATTGCCAACAAATCACAACTCAATCATACCATTCATCGCATCATTAATACCAAATAGAAACATCCCAACATTCAAAACTGACAACAGTATCTACTTATTAAAACTTATCATTATTTTTACTTCGTAGAAATATACCAATCATTCCTTCTTATAAAAAAACCTAACCTCCATTATCTTTCCAGTTTATATATTATGAGGAAATACAGAATGGTATTAAATGAGACATTCCTCAATAATACCCAATATACAATACGCTCCCCTACACATCTACAGGAGACAAAATAATATTCAACCAATAAAACTAATTAATTATTGTTACTTAGAGGATATTCACCGTTTCTTCCCCCCCCCAAAAAAAATGATGTTAAATATTAGGATAGTGAATTTCCTCTTTTTTCTGAAATGAAAGAAATGGGTCTATTTCATCTGAGTGACGTCACTAAAAAATATAATATGAAATACTTATTACAAACGTCACCCCTCGTTTACAGTGCCATAGCAATACTCATTCTTTATCAATTAAACTTTACCTCAATACTCCTAGCAGGAGGCATTTCTATTTATTGGATTATAACACATATCATTACGATACAGAAAGAAAGAAATCTTCTAAAAGAAGGGAGTCAATATTTTATAGACTCTTTCGAGAGCATTCGTGCTCCGCTTACATTAGTTCATACTCCATTGAAAATAGCATATAATGACGTTTCCCCCGAAAATATCAGAAAAGAGCTATCACTAGCTATCCAAAACATAGATTGCCTCAACATACATTTAACCAGATTGATGGATTTAAAGCAATTGTTTGCAAACACTGAAAAGCTGAATTCCTCGGAATATGAACTGGGAGCATTTATCAAAAACAGAATTACTTCTTTAAAAACACATGCTGCCAACAATTTGGTAGGGCTGAACATTAAAACAGACTTTAATTATGCCAGCGTCTGGTTCGACCAAAGCAAAATATCTCCGGTGATCGACAAATTTATAAAATATGCCATAGACCATACCGAACAAAAAAAAACTATTACCCTGCTAATCACCTCTAATCCTGAATACTGGCAAATAAAAATAACTGATTTCGAAAATAAGAAAATACTTCAATGTTATAAATGTAAAAATTGGCAACTATTCAAACGAAAAGAAGAACTCGAATACAATTTTGCAAAAAATATATTCTGCAAAAGGTTGATAAAGATGTGCAATGGAAAGATTCTGATTAACCATTCCAGCCACACTATTGCTCTAAAATTCCCTTCAAAAGATTCGCCGGAAAATGTTCACCAACATACCGCCATACAAATCGAGTCAAATCCGGCAGAAGAAAGAACAGATACTTTATTCGGCAAGGATTCACAAAAGAGAAATTCCACTAAACCGTTGGTCGTCCTCGCTGACAGCAATAAAGAATTCAGGTTGTACCTGGAAGAACGTTTATCAAAGGATTTTATCGTAAAAAGTTTCGAGAATGGTTTGGACGCTTTAGAATGTATAAAAGAGGAATATCCGGATTTAGTGATTTGCGACATTATGCTCCATGGAATGTACGGCAATGAACTATCATCGAGACTAAAAACATCAGGAGAAACATCCGTTATCCCTATTATCCTCTATGGCTCACATATAGATACAGGACAACGCAGCAAAAGGGAAAGCTCCCTGGCTGACATATTCTTATATATACCTTTTCACGTCGAAGATTTAAAAACAGAAATGAATGTCCTTATCAGAAACAACCGTTTCCTCAGAAAATCATTCTTAGAAAGAATATTTGGAAAGAAGTTTCTGGAAGTTGAGGAAGACAAAATTTCAGATGAGGAAAATTACGGCCTTATCAATCAGGTAAAGGAGTTTATTCTAAAAAATATAGATAAGGAAAATCTGACAATAGATGAAATCGCCTCAGAACTATATATGAGTAGAACCGCTTTCTTTACGAAATGGAAAGCACTGACAGGAGAAGCGCCCAAGTACTTGATTTACCGGATTCGTATGGAAAAAGCACGTGAGCTATTGGAAAGCGGGAAATACTCCGTCAATGTTCTTCCCGAAATGATCGGATTGAAGAGCCTCAAAAACTTCCGTCATAAATACAAAGAGTATTTTGGAATAACGCCAAGCGAGTCTATCATGAAAAAACAATAAAACAAATACGAAGCTATATATCCGAAGATCCCACCAACAGGGATCTTCACTATAACACTTGCATAAAGAAGCCTTTCTTTTTTTACTTCTTCATGCAGTATTGTATTAATCGTAGCATTTACACTATGTACGTACACCTTAATTTTGAAATTAATAATCTAATTATTTAAACAGTATGAAAACTTTAACTAAAATGAAAAAAGTTTGTTGTTTTAATCGCTTTGTCTTATTGGCAATGACACTGAGCATGGTCACTTCTTTTACTGCATGTAGCAGTGACGACGATTCGGACATTCCCGTATATTCCCTTAAAGATGTTGATGGCAATTATTCCGGCACAATGCTGACGGAATCCACCCCCGTCAGTCCCCAGGCAAATGCAGAAGAGGGGGAAGAACCGGCAGGAGCCGAAGTTACTGCCGAAGTAAAAGACAATCAGATTATGATTAAGAAACTTCCGGTTGACGACCTGATTAAAAGCATCGTCGGTGAAGAAAATGCAGGAGCTATCATCGAAAATTTGGGTGATATTAACTACAACATTCCTTATACACCGACCTTTGATGAAGGTAAATCTAACATCTTACTTCAACTAAAACCTGAACCACTGGAAATTAAATACACCGAACCGATTCAAGTACAAGAAGAAGGACAAGAACCGGCTGAAAATCTTATAACAGTAACTATTGAAGCTGAAAAGAATGGCGTTTATGCTTATGACGGCAAAAAACTGGCATTCGTTATCAAAGCAACTGGAGTAAAAGTCGGAGATGTAAATTTCCCCAATTTCCCCGTTACAACATTCACTTTCAGCATGGTCAAGAAGTAATACAAACCTTTCGCTGAAAAAAAGAAAATGGAGCATGCCTGCGCGCAAGACATGCTCTTTTTTTATACCTTTGTGAAGAAACCAACTATACAAAATGACTACAACAGAAAACATTCGAAAAGAATTGCAGGATTTGGTAGATTCCAAGTATCAGGAATTTCATTCTGCCCTGGTTCCCGGAATCGGGAATATTCTTGGTGTACGTATTCCGCAACTACGAATATTGGCTAAAGAAATCGCAAAGAGAGATAACTGGCGTATGTTTGTGGAAGCAACCGATACTAAGTTTTATGAAGAGACAATGCTTCAGGGAATGGTTATCGGATTAGCTAAAATGGAACTGGACGAACGAATGAAACACATAAGCATGTTCGTTCCACGTATCGACAACTGGGCTGTATGTGATATCTTTTGTGGCGAACTGAAGACTGCCGTGAAGAAAGGAAAAGAAACTGTATGGCAGTTTATCCAGCCTTACCTCATATCTCCCAAAGAGTTCGAAATCCGCTTCGGGATTGTGATGCTTTTCCATTATGTAGACGAAGAACATATCGACGCATTACTGGCATACGCAGACACTTTCAGCCACGATGCTTATTATGCACGTATGGCTATGGCCTGGATGATATCCATCTGTTTCATCAAATTCCCCGAAAAGACAATGGAGTACCTTAAACAGAGCAAGCTGGATAACTGGACTTATAATAAATCATTGCAGAAAACTATCGAATCTCTCCGTGTAGACAAGGAAACTAAAGATATACTTCGCGGTATAAAACGGAGGTAATGACACAATAAAAAATAAAGCTCGGTAACTGTTCTGCTTACCGAGCTTTATTTTTTATGATGTATCAAATGATTTATGATATAGCAAATGAATTAATTCCTCTTTACCTTTTTTCTTCTGCTTCTGCGCCTTTGTTGTTTCCGGCGGCTGTAACGTTGCCATCTTTTATATATCATCCAGCCGCTCATCAAAGCAACGACGACAAAGATAAGAATAGTGATACCCACTCCTAAATTATCCCCCTTAATACGCGACCAGATATCAAGAACTTCTTTTGTCTTATCGCCGAAGTCACGAATCATAACGCATCGTTCCACTACTTTGCGGTCGGGATATTGTATCTTGTCAATCTGTATGCTATCGGCACCCGGTCCGAAGAAATAACTTAAATCGGAAAAATAGGTAAGTGTCGTGTCTATCTTCTCTTCCAGAATCTCCGGAGTAGCGATAGAACTTACATATCCGCAGAAATCCATATTTCTCAGAGCAATGTCCGGACGACACATGAAATTGATAAAATAGCTAGCTGCTTCCGGATTCCTTGCATATTTCGGAATCACCCAACCGTCATACCATATATTACTTCCTTCCTTCGGAACTTCATAATCCAAGTCCACACCTACTGCATCGGCTTCTTCAATCGCCCATATTGCGTCACCACTCCAAGTCATATTCAGCCAAGCCTTGTTCTTCGTCATCATCTCCTTGCCGAAATCGGCTTCCCAGCCTGCTATATTCGGTTTCAGGGCTTTCAGATATTTTTCCGCAAGCTCCATAGCCTGTGGAGAATAGTCGTTCATCAGTTCTTCCACTGTCACACTCCCCGCTTCCAGTTCCTTGGCGTGCGCATAAATGATAGCCGTACCGTAAGCGTCGCGGTAACTATCCTTCATAAGGATTTTGCCGGCATACCTCTTATTCCAAAGACAATCCCAGGATGCTGCAACCGAATCGGGAACATAAGCCCGGTTATAAAGAAGTCCCGCAGTTCCCCACATATAGCATACCGCATAACGGCTGGCTTCTTCACCCGGCTGGCTCAATTTATTAATCTGCTCCCGTATGAACGGAGCCACATTTTTCATATAGTTGGGAGAATGGGCAAAATTCGTATCAATAGGCAGAAGCAGGCGCTTCTTCAACATACGCTCAATAATGTATTCCGAAGGGCAGACCACGTCGAAATCCTCATGTCCCTTCTCTATCTTGGTCAACATTATCTCATTAATGTCAAATGTCTGATAAACGATGCGGATATTTTCGCCTGTCTGTTCTTTATAATATGCTTGAAAATCCTCGAGCACACCATCCCCGATATAATCCGCCCAGTTATAGATTTTAAGAACCCGTTCGCGAGGCTCGCCGGAATTATAACATCCCGTCAAACTCAGCAACAACAGGATAGCAGGAATTATTCTTTTCATAATTAATAATTTTACAATGTGCAAATATGCCAATACTGAAAACGTGCTGCCATGCAATTAGCATATCAGCGCATTGGCATATTGAATAACTATTTTTTCTTCGCTTTCCCTGCCCGGTAATTGATTACAATAAGCAACGCCAACACCACCACAAAAATAATAGCGGAAAGCGGGCGAAGCTCCGGTGTCAGACCACCTTTGCGGGCATCAGCATAAATATAAGTAGAAAGCGTCTCCAAGCCCTGGTTGCCAATGGTAAACACTGTTACGGCAAAATCATCAATAGACAGTGTCAACGCAAGCATAAAGCCACTAATCATTCCCGGACGAATCTCCGGCACAATGACTTTCCACAGGGCTTGCATGGGAGTCGCCCCCAAATCGAGGGCAGCTTCATAAATATTCGGATTCATCTGCTTCAAGCGGGGCAGAACGCTCAACACAACGTAAGGCGTGCAGAAAGTGATATGTGCAAGCACCACGGTGGTATATCCTTGCGTGATTCCCAAAGAAACAAACAAAAGGAAAAGCGAAATACCGGTGATGATATCTCCGTTCAGAATAGGAATGCTATTCACAAAACTAATCGCTTTGCGCGAACGGGATTTCAGATTAAAGATGCCGATAGCAGCCACACTACCCAGCAGGGTAGATGCCGTTGCAGCCAGCAAGGCGATAGTAATCGTATTAACCAATGCATTCATCAAAGAATGATGCGTGCCCGTGGTGAAAAGCGAAGTATAAAGTTTGGTAGAGAAACCGGTCCAGTTGCCCAGCACTTTCGCTTCGGTGAAGGAATAGATGACGATAATCACGATAGGAGAATAAAGCAGCAACAGCAATATCCACAAGTAAGCCTGCGCAAATATTTTCTTTACCATAGCCCCCCCCCTTCGTTAGAATTGTCCTTATCATCGGTACTGAACAAGGAAGTAGCCGCAATCAGCAACAGCATGATAAGTGAAAGCGCCGCTCCATAATTCCACATACTGTTATTGATATTTTCCTGAATCGTCGTACCGAAGAGTTTGATGTTGTTCATCGTCAGCAGCTCGGCAATAGCGAAAGTCGAGATAGTCGGCATGAACACCATCATGATACCACTCATCACCCCCGGCATGGAAAGCGGAAGAACCGCTTTCAGAAAGACTTGTACGGGATTGGCGCCCAAGTCCTGCGCAGCTTCGATATAACTATGATCCATCTTCTGCAACGTGTTATAGATAGGATAAATCATAAAGGGGATAAAGTTGTACACCATACCGAATATCAAAGCTCCTTCGCCCAGCGGCACGCTGAAAAAGTCGAATAGGGCAACCGTAGCCAGGGTACGCACCAGGATATTCACCCACATCGGCAGGATGAACAGGACAACCATCGTTTTGGAACGGTTCAGCTTGCTGTTGCTCAGTATCCAGGCAGCAGGATAACCCAGCAAAAGACAAACAAGGGTGGTGATGATAGCAATACCTATCGAATAGACAAAGGTATTGATCGCTTCAGGATGTTCGAAGAACTTCTGAAAATTGGCGAGAGTCAAATGACCGTTATCGTCGGTAAACGCATACACGACAATCAAGAACAACGGTATGACCACAAAGATCGCCGAAAAAATAATGTAAGGGAGAGTCCAACTCTTACGTGATGACAAAAAGACTAAAAACCTCTTATTCACTTCCTTTCCTGTTAATCGGTTATTTTAATTACACGAATGGCATCCTGGGGGATGGTAATACCCACGCGGTCACCGTCGTCCCATACATCATTCGTATCTACAAACACATTCTCGTCCCAGTCGGAAAACACCGTCAGATGATAATGGTCACCCTTATAAAGGATGAATTTCACCTCTCCCGTCAGCGTTCCGTCTTCTTCATTATCCTGAAGAATCACCTTGTCGAAGTCCACTTCCACTTTGACATTCGTGTCGGGTTCTATACCCGCTACCGAAGCACACTCAAAGCTGCAACCGAGGAATTCCACATGAGTGGCATCCAGCAACTTTCCTTCAAAAGTATTGCAGATACGCTCTTTCTTCATGATATGAATATCGAAAGGCTTCACCAGCAGGCCGACTTCCGCCCCCACCTCAAAATGATGGTAATCCTGCACAAGGAATTCATAGCCGCCGCAAAGCACCGTCATTTCATAATGTACCCCCTTGAATATGGAAGTCTGCACCACTCCTGTCAACTGTGCCATGTCCGAAACGGGGAAGATATAAAGGTCTTCCGGGCGGATAACCACATCTACCGGAACATTCTCACCGAATCCTTCGTCCACACATTCAAACTCCGTACCGCAGAAACGTACCAGCTTGTCATGAATCATCGTACCATTCAGAATGTTACTTTCTCCGATAAAGTCCGCAACAAACGAATTGATAGGCTCATTATAAATATCAATCGGCGTACCGATCTGCTGAATCTTTCCTTCACTCATCACGACAATCGTATCGCTCAGCGTAAGAGCCTCTTCCTGGTCGTGAGTGACGTAAACAAACGTAATTCCCAAAGATTTATGCATTTCCTTGAGTTCCATCTGCATATCCTTACGCATTTTCAGGTCGAGCGCTGCCAGCGGTTCATCAAGTAACAGCACTTCCGGCTCGTTGACAATGGCACGGGCGATGGCAACACGCTGTTGCTGACCACCGGAAAGAGAATCGACATCGCGATATTCATAATCCGTCATGCCTACCATTTTCAAGGCGGCTTTCACTTTCTTCTCGATAGTCTGCTTCGGCGTCTTTTTCAGTTTCAGGCCGAAAGCAATATTGTCGTAAACATTCAAATGCGGGAACAGGGCATATTTCTGGAATACCGTGTTCACCGGACGCTTATGGGGCGGAGTTTGTGTTATTTCCATCCCCGAAATTCGGATTTCGCCTTCCGAAGCTGTCTGAAAACCGGCAATGAGACGCAACAACGTGGTTTTACCGCAACCGGAAGGACCAAGTATAGTGACAAACTCGCCCTTTTTCACGTTTAGAGTCACATCATCCAATGCTGTTTTATCGCCAAAATACTTCGATACATGGCTCACCTCAATGATGGATTTATCTTCTTGCATATTCATACTAAAGTTTGGGTTGCAAAGGTACACATTTCTGTCGTTTTCACCTACGTGTTAATCTAATATAACAGTGTTTTTCGATGTCCGAGAGAAAAATAATCTATCTTTGCATAAATATTTATTCACTAATCTTACAAAAGCATGAAAAAATTAACTTATTTAGTTATTGCAACAGCAGCCCTGGGTATGGTGGCTTGTACCGGTGGAAACAAAGCCGGCTATGTTGTTACAGGTACAGTAGAGGGCGCAGCCGATGGTGACACCGTTTATCTCCAGGAAGCTACAGGTAGAAACTTAACAAAACTCGATACTGCTGTAATCTCCAAAGGAACTTTCACCTTCAAAGGTACACAAGATTCCGTTGTCAACCGTTATGTCACTTGTGAAGTAAACGGAACACCTTTGATGGTTGATTTCTTCCTCGAAAACGGGAAAATCAACGTTGCACTGGCCAAAGGTAATGACTCTGCCACCGGTACTGCAAACAACGATGCTTACCAGGAACTCAGAAGCAAAATCAATGACATCAGCAAGAAGCTGAATGCCATCTACGAATCAATGGGAGACTCCACTTTGAGCGACGAGCAAAAAGAAGCCAAGCAAAAAGAAGGTACCGAGTTGCAGGAACAGTACGAGAACGCAATCAAGGAAGCTGTACAGAAGAACATCACCAACCCGGTTGGCGTATTCTTGTTCAAACAGACTTTCTACAATAACTCTACTGCCGAAAACGAAGCATTACTGCAACAGGTTCCGGCTAACTTCCAGAACGATGAAACAATCGTAAGAATCAAAGAACTGACTGAAACACAGAAAAAAACTGCCGTAGGTACCAAGTTCATTGATTTCGAAATGGAAACACCGGATGGAAAAGCAGTGAAACTGTCTGATTATGTAGGCAAAGGCAAAGTTGTATTGGTTGACTTCTGGGCAAGCTGGTGTGGGCCTTGCCGCCGCGAAATGCCTAACCTCGTAGAAGCTTACGCTAAATACAAAGGCAAAAACTTTGAAATCGTAGGCGTATCTCTCGATCAGGACGGTGCTGCCTGGAAAGAATCCATCAAGAAACTGAACATGACTTGGCCGCAAATGTCCGACCTGAAGTTCTGGCAAAGTAAAGGTGCACAACTCTACGCTATAAACAGTATTCCTCATACAGTATTGATCGACGGTGACGGTACAATTATCGCCCGCGGTCTGCACGGAGAAGAGCTGCAAGCTAAAATTGCAGAAGTTGTAAAATAAAAAAAGACTGTCATGCATTGAAACAGTCTCTTGATTGAAAAAAGTCAGGGGGTTGTGTCAAAATGCTGACACAACCTTTTTTTATGCGCAAAGCCCAGACTTTCTCAAGCCCGGGCTTTGTTATT
>ENA-UEPG01002191-UEPG01002191.1-human-gut-metagenome-genome-assembly--contig:-NODE-2191-length-12858-cov-9.129176_pt1 | contig 12858 bp, 11 predicted proteins | sample MGYA00242893_ERZ507902 | MGnify/ENA primary metagenome ERZ507902 (study PRJEB26167, sample SAMN06115491) | human gut metagenome | host: Homo sapiens | place: China:Gansu | collected 2015-04-23... | reverse complement strand
CTCTTTTACCGGAAGAAATTCTTAATAAATGGGTTGGCCTCGATGAAGGATCGATCGTGGAAGCCGTCACTGACACGGTGAAGAAAAACACCGGAGAAATTTTTGGGCCTCAGGTCCGCTATTACATCTCATCATTAAGGTACGATGCCCCAAATGTGGAGCAGGTTCTGCATCGTGCCATTCGTCAGCACTGGGCAATTGAAAACAAAGGCCATTGGGCGTTAGATATGGCCTTTAATCAGGACCGGCTGCAATGCACAAACGCTCAGTATCTGGCCGGAAGAACACTGCTTAACAAGATCGCCCTAAACTTCACGACGAAAATCCAAACACGCTTGGAAGTGACAACGGGCAAAGAGGCGCCCTCCAAACCGGTGATCAGGGCGAGGCTGAATAAAATTGAGGATATGCTGGCTGCAATGAATGATTGCATACGCATCTAGCGGCTCCCTGGGCTAAGGTCTCCCTTCAAAAGGTCTCCCTTCAAAAGGAAACCCTTATCGTGGTCTTCTATTTAATTTCTGATGCGTCCGACCTGCGTTATCCCTAATAACATTTAAATTAGTAGGCTATTAACATTAAAATAGAGCTGTTTGTAATCATTACAAACGAATGAGTTTCTCCAACTGCACTTTGCTGCGTAAACCCAGACGCCTTTTGAAAGGATCTTATAACAGCTCAGAGGCCGTACTGCCTTTTTAAGGACTTCTTTATGAAAAAACTATTTATAGCCTCACTCCTCTGTTCCCTATCCTTGTCTGTCTGTGCCGCCGACTATTCCATCAAGCCAAAGGTCACAGAATTAACCCCACCTCCTACTCGAGTTCTTCTCGTTGGAAACTCCTTCATGTACTACAACTGTGGTGTCAATGGTTATATAAGCGGGTTAAGCAAGTCTTTGGGAATCAAGATAAGCACCACAATGGCAACCATTGGTGGGGCGGGTCTGGACTGGCACCTTGTAAAGACTTATTTACGCAAGGATGGACTAGCAAGCTACTCAACTCTCAATGATGGAAGTAATAAACTGAGTTTTAACAAATATCCTGATGGCAAGGTTTTTGAAGCAGTTGTTCTTCAAGACAATAGTCAAGGGCCAATTCATCCGGAATTATCAAAGTTTTTCAAGAAATACGCTGCAATTCATAGTAAGGACATTCGTGATACCGGAGCGACGCCTACTTTCTTGATGACTTGGGCATACGCTGATAAACCGGAAATGACCAAACAGTTAGCCGACGCTACTATTGCAGTTGCCAACGAAAACAACGCATTAGTAATTCCGGTTGGCCTCGCTTTTGCCAACGCACTAAAGCAAAGACCAGATTTAAAGTTGACGGTAGCGGATAATCGCCACCCAACATCGGCCGGTACATATCTTGAAGCTGCAACGATTCTGGCGGCCTTGACGAAAAAATCACCAGAAGGCGCCTCTTATTTAGGAGGATGCGAAAAACCTTTAACCGAAAAAGACGCTGCTTTTCTGCAAAAAGTAGCCTGGGACACAGTCAAAAACTTCTATGGATGGAAATAACATAGAAGTGTAATTTAGTGACAGTCCTGTGTTTTAGACACAAGGAAGTTCACTTAGGTCAAAGAGGAGATGCGTTAAGAATGTTTTAGCCGTCTCCTTTTTCTTTCGGCGTTGGATTGCTCTTCTTAACTTCATAAGATCTACCAAACAGCTAACGATATGGCTTTTGCTGTTCAGGCAATTTGAGCAAAGTTTGCCGGCTAAACCTGGTTCATTCTCCGACAAGTTGGTTTCTCCAACGCCGAACAATCGAGTAGGGGGACGGGTTTTCCCGCCCCTCTCTCACAGCACCCATCGTGCGGTACCGCAATGGGCGCTTCATTAACGAATTTCCATAAAGCGGAGAGAGTACAGGCCTAATCTTACAAAACGGTCGTTTTTGATAGCTTGGTTCATGTGCGATTGACCTGCTGATTCGGGTATGATCCGAAATCGCATAAGGGCTCGTGCGTGTTTTCCGGGTTGGAATCGGTTTGTTTTATCCGACCGGCTGGGGTCAAGAGTTTGGTGTAACCGAAGCATCAAGGTCAGGAGACAATCATGCACCTGACTCCTTGGCACCGAATAAATCGGCGGAACGCAAGCTAATCCCAAGTTTGAGTAGTACCCAGCGCAAGCGGGGATGAACCGGCTCCGGCTTTTACTAGCCCTCAAGACTTAAAATATTATTTATAGAGAGGGAGGTTTAAATGTTAGGCATTTTTGGTGGAGGTTCCGGTCTGACTCCTGCTCAAATGGCGGGAGCCTACGAAGTGTGCAAAAGCGGGAGAAATAGGACTGGTTCCGGCGACGGTCTCAGTCTCACGATGATGTTGCTTATCCCGTGGTGGCCTCCGTTTTTAGAAAAGGATGACGGCTGGCTTTTAGCATTCTGTAAGCTAACACCCTTTCTTGCGGTCTACTGCTTGCAGCTTGTCCTTCTTCTCTTCTGGTGGGCCTTTCTGCTTTTATGCCTTTCTCCGATCCTTTTGTTTATCTATTGCTGCCTGTTCTACTTGTAATCTGCTTGTTTATTCCGGCCACACCTTTCAATGAGGCGTCCGTTGGTCGGTTGACCGGTTTTTTGCAAGAGGTTTCTTTTAGAGAACACTTGGTCCGGGGGCCCCGGACAGACGCCTCAGTCTTATTTATTCTTTTAATCTTTTGACTGTTGATTTTGTAGATGCCGTAAGCCTCCACACAGCAAACCATAGCGAAAAAGTAAAATCATAAATGTGAAATAAAGTCATCAAACAGGGTCTTCTTAGCCGAGCCGTTTGGCTAAGCGGCTAGACCACTTCTGAAAAAAATCTAAGCATATAGAAGCAAATATTTAATCGGGGTTAAAGTTCTAAGGTGTTGAATCAAGAATTTCTTCAATAAATACGTCGTTCAGACAATTTCGCAAAGAATCCTCGGCTTTTTGGAGCATTTCGGACCAAGCCGTCGCGTACCATTTCATAAAAATGCGTATTTTTGGATCTTTCCATTTATTTTCTGATGTTACGATCCATAGTGGTTCAGAATTCCGGTGCCATCCGTCTAAAATCGGTACCAAATGACCTAGTTTAATTTCTTTTGCGCAGTGGCCTATCGGTAAGTCTACGATTAAGGCCTCTCCTTGAAGGACAATATGCTTAAGAAATAAAACATCAGTCGAAGTAACTGTTTTGCCGTAGGTCACTATTCTTTTTTCTTTGGCTTTCTGTAGGTATTCTGTACGGGCTCTTGAAGCTCCGCAAAAAACAGCACAGAAATGTTGTGAGAGCTCTGAAGGATGATGTGGATAACCAAATTTTTTTATGTAGGAGGGAGAAGCAAGTGCAAAATATTTCGCCCGTCCTCTCGGAATCGCTTCCAATCCGCTTAACTCTAAATTACCGGTGAATGTCGAAACATCGCATGTCCCATTTAGGACTTTATTGAGATTAGGTCCTATTTCTGTCTGAAATTCGATTCCTTTATGCTGGGTTGAAAATTCCATCAGCAAGCGATGGGTATTCTGGCTGCCGAGAGAACCAGCAGCGACTGCAAAACGGATGTGGCCGGAGAGGCTGGAGTGATAATCTTTAGCTGTCTCAAAGCGGTGTTGTAGTTTCCTGTGGCTCTCACATAATGTTCGGATTTCCGGCAAAAAATTGACTGCTGCTGAGGTAAGACGAATTGGTTTATTCGTCGAAAGCAACTTCACACCCCATGTATTTTCAATGGTACGAATTCTTCGGATGAGCGCAGCAAGACTGATCTCATTCTCATGAGCGATTTGATTGAGTTGTCTGCCTTCCGATAAGCAAAGAAGAGTCTGCCAAGTCTCAATATCATTAAAGGGGTTCACAAGAAATCCAAATTAAAAAAAACAAAACATATCAATTATTTTCATATTATCCCCACTCAATTTTAAAAAATGAAAATTAGCGACAAGATTTTTTTTTGGATAGTTATATTCAAACTGTTACTTTCAGGAGGAATTATGAAATTAAGAAAATCTTTCGCAATTGTTATTTGCGCTTTATTTTCATTAGCCGCAAACGCCGCAGAACGAGATGAATTCTTTTGGCTTGGCGAAATGAATAAGGCTACCGCTGTAATTAACAGTGAAGAAGGTTTACTGGATAAAGCCGTCACACCGAAAATAGCCAGAGGCATCGAAGAGGTCATAACAAACGGGAGTAAACCCGGCGCAAAACGTCCGAAGAAAGTTATCGCTTTCGAGCCGCTCCTTATCAAAGCTGCTGGAATGGATGTCACCATGCTTCATATCGGAAGATCGAGCCAAGATATGCACGCTACCTATCGCGCAGCCATTTTAAGAGATGAAGCTCTGGAACTGATGTTTTCTTTGAGCAATACGATGCAGTCTCTGCTTGACCTTGCAGAGAAAAATAAAAATACGATTGTTCCCAATTACACAAATGGCGTTGCGGCTCAACCTAACAGCTACGCACATTATCTTCTTGGTTTGCTTTCTGCCTTCAGAAGAGACGCAGAAAGAATTGAAAATTTTTATGATCGCTTAAATTACTGTGCTATGGGTACTACTGTACTTAACGGCACAAGTTGGCCGCTAAATCGTGAAAGAATGGCTCATTACTTGGGTTTTAAAGCCCCGGTTGAAAATGCCTATGACGCGGGCCAGTTTAAGTCCAACGATGACGCAGTCGAGTTCTCTTCAATTTTAACGAGCATTGCACTTCACGTTGGAACCTTTATACAGGACTTGAGTGTGCAGTACGCTCAGCCACGGCCGTGGATATTACTGCAAGAGGGTGGAGAGAATACTTATGTTTCATCGGCAATGCCACAGAAACGTAATCCGGGACTGATGATCCGTACCCGTACAAACGCTAGTCGTGTCATTTCGGATGCGCAACAGGCTGTTTGGTTTGCACACAATATCATTCCTGGTATGAGCGATGCTCGTAATGTTGAAGACACATCCGGCCGCGTGAAAGAAACCCTTGCTATGTTAAGTCAGGTTAGGCGAGTAATCTCTGCTTTAAAAATCAATCCCGAACGTGCTTTGGAAGAGTTGAATTCGGATTGGACTGCTAGTCAGGAAGTAGCTGACGTTTTCATGCGGGACTATAAATTACCTTTTAGAGTAGGCCACCATATTGCAAGTGAAATTGTTAGTTACGCCAAAGCGAACGGGATTAAGCCGGCAGATTTTCCCTATTCAGAGGTAAAACGAATCTATGCTGAAGTAATTAAGAAGGAATACCCGCAAGGTAATCCACTGTGTCCAATGCCCGAAAGTCAATTTAAGGATACGTTGAATCCCGTCAAAATTATTCAAAATCGCAAAACTACAGGGGGTCCACAACCGGCTGAACTTAATAAGAATCTTGCAAGTATGGAGAAATCCATTCAGTCTCAGCTTAATTGGGCAAAAGACAACGTTGCCACAATATCAAATGCGTTGCAAAAACTAGATGGTGACTTCCAAAAAATTCTCCCAAAAGAGGAGGCTAAAAAAAAACTGACAGTCATTAGATCTTAATCGATAGGTGTCAATCACTCTGTTAAAACATCCCCGCTGTGTAGATCCTCGCAGCGGGGATGTTGCATAGAGTCCTCTAGGTCAGCTGTTTTCAGGTGTATGTTTTTACCCTATCTCTCAGGTTCTTTTGTCTTTTTCGCTTTTGGCACTTCCGGCAGCGGCTTCCCGGCTTGTTCTAGCTCGGCGAACTGCTTGTAAAGTCCCTTGATTTCAGCTTCAGCATCCGAAAGCTTTGAATACTTAGACGACAATGCCTGAACGTGCTTTGCAAGAATCTCGCGATCTTTCGGACTTAGTTCAAGCTCCTGCGGCATCTTCGAGATTTCTTTGACGTTAGATTTGGCTATCGTCGCGAGATCGAGCGCTGAGAGCTTGCTGGTATCTCTGACGCCGTGTTCGACCAGCCAGACGTTGACTGTAGATTTAACGTCGTTAAACCATCGGACGACGGCCGGAGCTCGGGCCTGAGCATTTGCCGCTTCTTCGACAAGATATCCGCAGACTTCTTCCCGGTAATCAAAAGAACTGCGGGAGATTCTGCTTTCCTGAAGACGGTTTTCAACGGTCTTCATCAGAGTGTCTTCAGTTTTTAATCCCGTTTCATAGAGATTTACAGCCGTATCAATCAGCTTCCGGGTCTTTGCTCTTAGAGCGGAATCGGCAGCCATGTGAACGCCGACCTCATGCAGCATCACTGCGCAAGCGGTCTCTGGTTTGAGGTTGTCTGCAATGAGAAATGTCCGGTGATTGACTTTGTCGTGGAATCCGAGAATCCGTGTCGGATCTTGCGGCAGCGCAATAGTCGAGAATCCCTGCTTTTTCTCCTGCTCTATCGAAGCAACGGTCAGTGCTTCGTACTCCGTTTGCGCCAAGTAAAAGCGGTTGTTGTTGACAAGATTAACGAGACCTTCTTTTCCGAACGCTTTAATTAAGGCCTCTCGGATCTCGGCCTTTGGCGTCTTCAGACATTCCTGATTGGCTTTGGAGAAAAGCGCAACGCCCTTATCCGTTTCTTTAGTTTTAATGACCTTGAAAATTCTCTTGAATCCGTTCGTTACTTTCTCAACGTCTTTTCCGTCTAAGTACGGATAAAAACCTTCTTTGCCGAGAGCCTTTTCGGTGTAGGCTCCGTTCGTAAGAAAGTCGTTTGTAATGCCGATTTCCTTGCAGTGCAGCTCGACAAAACCCTCAAAGCTGCGTGCGGCTTCCTCTATTTTTGAATGCCAATAGTCGCTCTTACGCGTCATACGTTTGTGCATATCGCTCTCCCGGATGGCATTGATGGTTTCGGCCCATGCATCATGCAGCGGGAAGCGGATAACGTTGTTTTGGCCGACTTCTTTAACGTTAATGTCTTTTCGGGTGAACTCAAACATCATCTTCTTGTTGGCTGAGTTCGAGCGCTCCTGATAATTCACTTCAATACTGAAGGAATCGGTATCACCTTGAGCGCATTTAATCGCGGCGTCAAAGTTTTTTGAATCGTTTTTTATTAAATACTCCACTTGTGCCGGAATCCATTTCGCAGAACGGTATACCGGTTCGGCACGTTTGAAGATTTTTTTTTGCGTCCTCCGTAAGTTGAACGGTAATCGAAGAGTCTACCTGTTGACTCAAGTAGCGCTTTTCCGGGTCTTGAATTTCTTTGTAATTTGTTCTCATCAAATAGTGATCGAGCGCATGAAACCACTCATGCGCAAGGCTTGAGTAGCCTTTGGTTTTGGTGAGATTGATAACGCGATTCGCCACTTCATAATGCGCTGAAGCCGCTCCGTGACCGCGAGAGCCGAAGGCAAGCCCTAAACCACCGTCCAAAGCAACGGCCTTCGGAGGAATGTCCAATATCTTTGAGAGATCCATGAGGGAATCGTAGGCATTGTTAAGCATCCATTGCCGTTCGCGCCCGTTTTTGCCTTGTTTGACCCAGTTCCCGAACTCAACGCCTCGGAATCCGAATGTCTCTTGAAACATTTCCGGTGTAGCGTCTTTCCCTTGACGGTAGTCCGGGCCCACACGATCTCTGATCGGATTGCCGCTTCTCCAATCTTTTTCGCTTCTGGAAAACTCTTCCTTTAATTCTCGATACCGGTTCTCCAGTTCCAGCTTATGGCCGGAAACATACTTCCAAAAATCATCTTTGGATTCAAAGTGAGCCTTGTCGGTCAATTAGAATTCAATTGATCCCTGTTTACCGTAGACCTCATATTCACTCTTGCGGTTTGCACGTCCGAAAAGTTCAATCGGTTTGGTCTTTTCAGGGCGATCAGCGGCAATTTTCAGAGGATTTTCTTCCTCTTTTTTTCGAGTCAGATGCTCTTTTTCGAGCTGGCGATTAATGTTTTCTTTAAATTCCTCCCACGTTTTCCCTCCGACGAGATTGTAGGGTACACGGGAGCCTCTTGAATTAACCAGATAGAGGTCATAGATTTCAGGATGTTGAGAATAAGGCAGCGTCGTAAGGTAGGCGTACTCGTTTAGTTGACGACCGTTGCTTAACCGATAGTCATTGTATTTGCAAATGTCAGCGACATCTTTGAAGTAGTGGTGTCCGAGCGTCGGCCAATATTTAGGATCAATTGCTGACAGATACTTATAGTTGTCCCGGACAGCATAGAAACTGTCAAACGCTGCCGTCTGAACCTCAGGAGCCAGCTCTCCGATTGCTGCTTGTCGGTGAAGGTCAATGGCGGCCTTGGCGGTCGCAATGTACTTGCGGTATTTAATAATGGAGGTTTGACGGGGACGTACTTCTCCTAATTGCTGTCGGACGAGCCAGAGACAAGCTCCTGCTTCTGGATTATCTTTAGCCAGCGCCTGAATGGCAGCCTTCGGCCACACTTTTTCAAGAGGTTCTGAGCCGAGCCGTTTCTGAAGGTCACTTTCAGGCAGTTCGAGGAATCGGTCGATATCTGAGGTAGTTCTGCTCCGGCCTTTGCGGGTATTGTTAAGGTCTTCTCCGAAGTCTTCCAGTTTTCGGCTGCCGTCTTTGTTTAATTGAAATTTCAAAATATCTGCATCCTTAAATGCAGCTGATACAGCTATTTTCTCCGGTTTCTTAACTTGTTCCGGGACAGGAGGCGCGAAAAAATCAAATTCGAGTTGTTCGGGCAGTAATCGGGCCATACTATCTCTCCATATCGTTCCGGTTATGTTTACTGAGATTTGAATCAATGGCGCGTTCCTCGGACTTTAAAACAATCCCTCGGCGCTCCGCGTCCACAAAGACATCGGCAAGTTTTGCCCTGAAGATTTCCTTCATGCGGGGATGCTCTTTAAATTCGGGACGCGAAACGTGGGATTCATAGACCTGCTTAAAGGTTTCAGCGTTTTCCGAGGACAGCTCCGATAATTTCTCATCGGTTTCTCTCCGCTGCTCTTCTTCCCGGACGGCCTCTTTATTGATAAAAGTGGCCTTTGTGACAGCGGCTTGCATACCGCAGATTCGGCATTCACCGAAGTCCGGTGAATCGAGCATTGCTTCCGAACAATCGACATATGACCATTTATCGAGGAAGTCATCAATCTTTTTCAGTTCATCCGCAGACAAACCGTCTGCGCACTCCGGCCCGTTGACGATGTAGGGGATGTAGGCCGTGTTGATATAAAAATCGTTGCTGAAGTTGTCAATTTGTTCTTTAAAACTGATTGCCATCTTCTCCTCCTGTTCTTATTGTTTTTTCCGGTCGCGGGCGGGCTGCTTAACCTGAATGATCGTTTGATTTTTGCTCGGAGCGTCCATTGAGTATTCATTGAGGCCGAGGGAAACGCCTTTTTTCTGAGCAGCAACAAACATACCTAGCAGCCGCTTTTCCAGCGCCATTTGCAGCCTGGGGTGGTTTTGAAGGTCTTCGGTGGCGACATAAGCGCTGAACAGAACGTCGAAAACCTGTCGGTTTTCCGGTGTTAAAACTTCCTTTGACTGGTTGCGCTCGGTCTCAATAGCTTTCCAGCGCGCCTCGGCTTTTTCCCGGATGTCCCGCTCCAACACATCCGCCATGCTTTGATCCTTCTCTTTAACTTGAAGCCTGATTGCTTTATTCGGTTCTTTAAGCAGATTCAGCGTTTGCTCAACCGGAGCAGTGACGTTTTCCCGCCAGAAAAGTTCGTCCTCTTTGGCGCCCTGAAAAACTTTCTCTCGCAACAGTTTTTCGGGAAGATCTTTCAGAGCTTACTCAATGTCTTTCTTGTCATTAAAATTCAATTGAGAAAGATCAAAAACACCGGTCCAAGACTTCGTTTGTTCGTTCCAATTCCCAAACGATTTCACCTGATCTCCGGCCTCGTAGAGGCGAAGTCTTAAAGTGCCGTAATAACACACCTCATTTCTGCGGAATTCCGGCGCGCAGAAATATTTATCATCCTCAATTTCTCCGTTTTTCTTATTGAGAAATGCGCCGAACTTTGTTACCAGAGCCGAGTCCAGCATATCCACTCTGTTCGGTTCGGCTTTCGGATCGAGTACAAAGGACGTCGGCGTTATCTGGGTCAAATAATCCATTTCCTCTTCATCGAGCGGGTTGTTCCACGGAATGTTTTCATACTCAATATCGATACCGAAAAGAGGTTTGATTTCTTTCCCGGACTTACATTCTTGGAGGTATTCGGCTCGCAGCCGGTTCTGTCTTGCTTCGTCCAAGTCGTGCTCAAACGCATCAATCTCTTTGATGGTTTCCTTCTTCACTGCCGAAGCTGTGACGCATTCGGTTTCTTTTTCTCCGCCGAAAGGTTTGCAAATTTGAGTTTCCAGCGGGTTCTCAAACCTCAGCACCTCATACTCGGCGAGAAACTTTTCGGCTGCTTTTGCGTCGAGCGGGCGAACGTCGGCACTTGGGTCGATCAGTTGCTGCATGAGCCGCTTTTCAATAACGACGGCTTCCGCATATTCGATTTTTTCTTCGTAGTTCATTTTGTCTAACCTTTAACGTTCTAAATCTTTAGTTTTCGTTTTTGTTTCGTCCCGGTGCCGCAGATCGAGCCGGATACCTGCTTTTTCGGCAGCTTTGAACTTTTCTTCAAGCTTGTTTTTAGAGCTTCAGATAATTGCGGATGTTCTTGAAATTCCTTAGCCCGAGAAAAACTGCCGACGATCTTTTCAATGTTTTCCCGGTGCTCTTTGCTCAATGGGCTTTCCTTTCTTCGTTCCAGCATCTCTTTTGCGAGCTCGACAGATTTGAGTTCAACGGTGAAGCGCAGCGCATCCGTAAAATCTTTGGCGTCTTTCGGGATGAAGAGTTTTTGGCTCTCAAAGGAAAACCTGAAGTCTTCGATGTCTTCTCTGAAGGTTTTCCTGACGGTTTCTGAGGCTTCGTCCAATAGTTTCCTGTCTATGCCGGATTTAAGCGCCGTCTCTGAATACCGGAAGGGCTTGCCGCCTTCCATTCCCAGTTGTTCAAATGCGTCTTTTAAGGCTTTAGTGCTGTAAAGATGACGCGGAATATATTCGGCTTCATAACAGCCTTTTTCTTCGTTGAAAGGCTGAATACCGGAAATAGAAATCGGAGGCTTTGAAGGGTTGTCCAGAGGCAAAGACATTGAACCGTAAGAAATTTCAAGCTTTTCTTTTAATACCGGACTGCTCCCGGAAAAAAGGTTCAAACTCTTTGTGCCGACCCCTTGTTTTTCGGCAGCTTCAGTAAACAACTCCTGAAGGAGCTGTTTGTCATGGTTTAAAAATGAGCGCAGCGCGTTATCGTCTTCAACGGTATGTAGGACATCCACATCCGATATTCTTTTGACTAAATCCCGAACGGCTTCAGGCAGCTTTGCTGCTTCCTTTTCATTTAATGAAAAACCAACCTTCAGAATACAATCGGGTTTGTCGTCCAAAGACGGAGGTTTAATCTCAGCGGAATTTATTTTCGGATGAAAACGGAGTGAGTCGATCCCGATTTTCTCCTCTAAGGGAAGTTTGTCAAAAACTTTTTGGTCGCAGTTTTGAAGGATGACAGTTTCCAGCGAGTTATCTTTCTCACCGACCTGAAGATTGACGGAATCGGTCTTAAATCGATCGAAGAATTTCTTAACTTCTGGCAATGCCTCGGTAGTCCAGAAATTTTCGATTTTGGTCAACCGACCGTAACCGATTTCAAGAAGATTTTCGACGTTTTTTTGTATTTCCCCTAGGTCGTACTTCAAAAGTTTTTTCGGATCGAGCGTTAAGTTCCTTGCCTTTTTATTTTTTTCGTAAACGCACGACTTAACGGGATTCTTAATGAAATCGGTCTTGATAAATAAATTACCGTACCGAACTCCGCAGAAATCCGAAAAACTCGGCGTGGAGACCGCGCGGGAGCTGATGTCTTCAATAATTCCCGCTTCTTTTTCTTCTTTAAGAAATTGATGGACTCGGCTGAAAAAGGCATATTCATGACCTCCCAGAATTCTTGTTGCTTCAGAAGCGTTCCGGGCTTCAAAGCAATATTCTCGGGGTCGGATTCTGTCTATAAAGCGGTTTTCATCTTCCGAGAGAGAAGGATTGTCCGCATAATCGGCGCGAACCTCGTACAAAGGCCGGACAAGGGTTCCATCCTTAGATTTTCTTAAGTGTTCCCTTTGAATGCTTTCTGCTGTTTCCAGTTCTTGCAGTCGGTAATAGACCTCTTCGGCAAGCACTATCTCTCTCGGCTTAACCATCAGTCCAATGCATTCAGCATTTTTACCGGTGACGGCACATTTTGCGAATAAACGCTCTGAAGGATTAACGCCGATAAAGCTGTTTTGACGGATAAACTGATTTAGTTCCTCTTCATACGGAAGTTTTTCACCGTCTCTCAGAAGAAGTTCCGCTTCAACGAGTTTAGCGACAAGCCGTCTGTCAACCATGACCGTTTCCGCCCCTAACGCTTTTAAGTTAAAGTTCATAGGACACCCCCGGGCAAGAGGTGCTGAGGCTCGTGACGGCTTTTACAGCAGAAAAGAGAAGTTGTTTAGAAAAGGGAAATGACAGGATGGTCTGCGGGACTTCCCGACAGGTATGAAGCCCGGCTGCATTAAAGAAGTTCATAACGCTTTAATCAAAAAATCTTGGCGGGACTTCTTGTGCAGACGTTTACGAACTGATCGTTAAACTTGACCTTGTTAATTATTTCATGTTTTTAGCGGACTTGTTGGAAGAATCGGTTTGCTGCTTAATCTCTGAAACGCACAAGGCCGACCCCCTTACGGAATCGGCCTCTTTTCAGCTCTTAGAGCTTCGTGCGGATTATCGCCCACAACACCAGAACAAGCGCAATCTTGTAATCAATGTTAAGACCACCTGTCCAGACAACCAAGGGCTACGCATGAATTTATTTGTTAATTAGCGTGGTCAACGCTTCCAGAGCAGCCGTCGGAGACTGCAGCTTAG
>ENA-UEPG01002181-UEPG01002181.1-human-gut-metagenome-genome-assembly--contig:-NODE-2181-length-12902-cov-2.921014_pt1 | contig 12902 bp, 8 predicted proteins | sample MGYA00242893_ERZ507902 | MGnify/ENA primary metagenome ERZ507902 (study PRJEB26167, sample SAMN06115491) | human gut metagenome | host: Homo sapiens | place: China:Gansu | collected 2015-04-23 | study... | reverse complement strand
AACGTCTAGCGCGTATATGTTCCCACACCTGCATCAATCAGCACCGGTATGGAATTGACGTACAAGGAGAAAGTACCCACATCATTATGATTATGGCTTTCATTATTGAAGCCGCCTTTTGTTGCCAGGAACCAACCGGACTTATTCGTCAGGTAGCAGAATTCCGTTTCAGGATACCAGGTACAAGCAGGTATGGTGTGGGCTGCCACTGTCTTTTCCAACTCTCCATTCCACAAGATGGACTGCAAGGAACGGAAGGTATCATTTCCCACAGATATGGAGGGGTGTTTGCCATTCAGAAGATAGGCTGCAAACTGCATCATTTCATCACTGCCCACGGCATGACCGTAGCGGTAAATCAACGGAGCGTCACCTCCGCCCTTAGCGGAAGCATCGGCAAAGTTCACTACCCAACCGTTGCCTACATATGTACGACTGATATACTCTCCCATCCGGCGCACCATTGGCTCTTCGAAAAGCGAGACTTTTCCGCCTGTGCCGTCAAAGAGTATCTGAAGATAGTCATACATCTTTCCTGCGGCATGTCCCCAATAAGAAGGACCTTCCTCGCAGGCACCGTCGGCTTTTACAAAGTTGATGAACTTATCGACTGACTGCATACTGCGCCATACTGCCTTTGCCAGGCGGTCACGGTCGTTTTCCAGCAAAAGATAGCATTGCAACACATTCGAGTTGCACCACGGATTCCAGTTATTGATAATCTCTCCCGGTTTCCAGTGAAAGGCCATCCACCATTCGCGATCATTATTCATATAGGGGTCAAGAATACGTTCCTGCAAAGTCTGGCGCAGACGCAAAGAAATCGCAGGGTCCAGTTTATCGAATGAGTGATGGAAGAAATAGTATACCCACGAGAGCATAGAACCATAGTTGCCGGAACCGAGGTCAATCACCTGTTCCCGGTAATCGGGTAAAGAGCGTTTCGTGCTTTGGCGTACCAGATGGGCGGAAAGTACCCAGGAAGTCATTTCGCAACTGAAAAACACACCGTTCACCAGTTGGTCGATGAAGCGTCCTTTTCCTTCGGCAAGTTCGGCAAGCATCAGGGCATTGATGGCTTTGCGGTTTGCTTCATAAGGGTTCTGCATGATATTGCGTTCGCCACTGCGTTCATATTCCAGATAGTCGGTGGCACGGATTACTTTCCATTCGTAGTTCAACTGTTTTTCACCGACGCGGATAAGCGTTTCTTTATCAGCACCCAGCAAAGCATCCCAGGCGGAACGGTCGTTATAGGCAGGATAAGGCACCCAAGCCTGATTCATCACCAATACTTCTTTGAGTTTTTCTTCGCTACCGGCAGTCTTTTGCAAAAGATTCCGTTCGGTATAGGCATGTGCTGAAACACCTGCGACAACAAGCAGGCAGAAAGAAAGGATAATGCGGCAAAGCGTGTTCTTCTTCATAATATTTAAAAGTTAGATTATCTGTTATACTATGAGGCAAAAGTACGCAAGTTTCACCAAAACAATGTATCTGATTATCCGGAGTTGGGTACAAAATCATCCATTTGTACATCGGATTAATAAATCACAGGGAAAGAGGGTTCATTTCCAATCACTAAACTCAAAACTCAACTGTTCCCAAACGCCCTTCTCCTCTGTCTCCTCCCGCGGATTAGAAACAGAGAGGCCTATCAGCCGGATATGATGGTGTTCATAATCCACTTCTTTCAGTAATTGTTTCGCCAAGGGAAGAATCACATCAAGAGTAATTAATTCTTTAGATTGCGTAATACTACGGGTTATCTGGTTGAAATCATGAAATTTGATTTTCAGCGTCAGTGTGTTTCCTTTAAAATCCTTATGTTCCAGACGCCCAATCAGTTCCACCGCAGTATGATATAACTCGATAATAACCGACGAACGCTGTGAGATATCCTTCTCCAATGTATGTTCACAGCCGATAGATTTACGAACACGCACAGACTCCACAGAACGAAGGTCGATTCCCCTTGCACAGTCATAATACAACGAACCGACTTTCCCGAACTCACGCAGCAACGTGGTTTGCGAACAAGCACGCAACTGTTCTCCATTGTGAATTCCCAATGAATGCATCTTCTTTGCTGTCACCGGGCCTACCCCCCAGAAACTCTCAATGGGAAGATGAGCTATAAAATCTAGCGCTTGGTCAGGATGGATGGTACACAGTCCATCCGGCTTGCGATAATCTGAAGCAATCTTTGCCAGAAACTTATTATAAGATACTCCGGCAGATGCCACAAGATTAAGTTCTTCCCGAATTTTCCGTTTGATTTCCCTGGCAATATCTACAGCCAGCGGAATACCGGATTTATTCTCTGTCACATCCAGAAAAGCCTCATCCAGAGAAAGCGGCTCAATGATATCCGTATATTCATGGAAAATTTCATGTATCTGGCGGGAGACGTCTTTATATACCTCCATCCGCCCGGGCACAAAGATTAGTTGCGGACAAAGCCGCTTTGCTTTCGTGGATGGCATAGCCGAACGAACTCCAAAGCGACGCGCCTCATAACTGGCAGCCGCCACTACCCCACGTTCTTCGGCATAGCCTACGGCAACAGGTTTTCCGCGCAACTCCGGATGGTCACGCTGCTCTACGGAGGCGTAGAACGCATCCATATCCACATGTATAATTTTACGCTCAGTGTTTACGCAACACATTATTCATGATACCTTTCATTTTACTATTCAAAGATAATCATTATTTCCGTTATTCCATCACATCAATTCCCGATGACGGCTTTTCTTTCAGCATTTTTATTGATTCTTCTTGCAGCCATACTCAAGTAAACTTATCTGTTCTCTATATTACGAAGCCCTACAACGATTTTCGGTAAAGGCCAAGGGTTCAAACAACGAATTAGCACTCGGCAGATAAAGTCGCTGGCTTCTTCTATCATCACACGAAGCCGTGCCTGCCAAAGTCATTTGGCTTTTTACCTCAGAGAATCTCAGAATGCGCTCCCGGATTACGGTAACTAATCGGCGAAACTCCCGTCATTCTCCGGAAAAAACGGCACATATAAGAAGGATCCTCAAAATTCAATTCCGATGCAATGTTCTTGACTGACAAATCTGTATTTAAAAGATAAGTCTTTATCTCGACAATAATTTGCTGGTCAATCACTTCCTTGGGTGACATACCCATCGTTTTCTGCGTCAGTTTATAAAGATAATCCGGCGTGATGCAAAGTTTATCCGCATAAAACTTAACATCACGGTTCACATGACAATATTCGGCCAAAAGGGTGGCAAACTTTCCTGATAATGTCCATCCTCTATCTCTTTTACTTTTATTACTCAGATAAACAGACTCACGTTTCAGTTCGCTGTCCACAGCCGTAAATAGGTTATACACATTATTACTCAATAGTACCTGCCTATTCTCAGGCATACAATCTTCCAATATCCATCTGGTCTGCTGACACCATCCATACAACAGCGCATATTGTTTCTCCGAAGTCCGGCATATCGGATTTCCATAGATAAAATCCCAAAAAGAAATGGAGGTCAGCTTATATAAGGTCTCCTCCACCGCTTCATCGGGAAGCGAAATATAAAGAACAGAAAACAAGTTTGAAACCTTATCTGCAGCAAAGACAATATCGGAAAACAGAAAGACGACATCCCCTCTCTTCAACACACACTTCTGGAAATTAATAAAAACCACAGCGCGTCCCGCAGTACACAAAAAGACGGTACATCCATTGGAATCAAGAGGGCGCCCCAAGCTCTCTTTCAGATTGCTTTCTCCTGCTCCATATCTCTGTCCTTCAGCACATAATGTATATTTTATATTTACCATATCTCATATCAAAATTTCTGCAAAGATAATCTGTTTCTTGAAATACACTCCTTATTTTGTATTGAAAAGTACCCGATATGGTCGATTCCTGTTATGCCCTAACCAAGTTAAGCGCCCTAACTTTGCACGCTCAATAATTAAGAAAGGCCGATAATAAGGAGAAGGCCTGTTTTTTGAAAACCAAATAATAAAAGAAGTATGAAAAATTTAATGCAAGCAATTCTTATTTTATGCTCTGCGGTGTTAGCGTCATGCAAAGGCTCCTACAACGAGGAGTATCAACAAGCGTATTCCGTACTCACCGTTACCTCCGACTCGGTCGAGATTATGGAGGCTTACTCCGCATCTATCCGGGGACAGCAGGATATTGAAATTTACCCGCAAGTATCGGGCACTATTTCGCGCCTCTGCATACAGGAAGGGCAAAAAGTGAGAAAAGGAGAAACCCTATTTGTAATCGACCAGGTTCCTTATAAAGCTGCCTTGCGGACAGCCCTGGCAAATGTACACGCTGCACAGGCACAAGTGGAAACGGCACAGTTGGATTACAACAGCAAAAAGGAACTTTATCGGGAAAATGTCATTTCCGAATACGAACTATCGACGGCACGCAATGCTCTGGCTATTGCCAAGGCAGGATTGGAACAGGCGGAAGCACAGGAAACCGATGCCCGCAACAGCCTTTCCTATACGGACGTGAAAAGCCCGTCGGACGGTATTGTCGGTACACTCCCCTATCGCACAGGAGCGCTGGTTAGCTCGTCTATGGGACAGCCGCTCACTACCGTATCGGACAACAGCACCATGTACGTCTACTTTTCGATGACGGAAAACCAACTCCGTGCACTGATACGCCAATACGGTTCGCCCGACGAAACCATCAGACAGATGCCATCCATCCGCCTGCAACTCAATGACGGAACGATGTATGATGTCCCGGGACGCATTGAAAGCATCAGCGGCATCATCAACACGCAGACCGGAACTGTTTCCATCCGGAGCGTCTTCCCCAACGAAAAACGGTTGTTGTTCAGCGGAGGAATCGGTAACATCATTATCCCCCGGACCGAACCGGATGCCGTCGTCATTCCGCAGGCCGCCACTTACGAATTACAGGATAAAATATTTGCCTATAAAGTGCAGGAGGGCAAAGCAGTGGCCGCACCTATAAAAGTAGAACCGCTTAACAACGGCAACGAGTATATGGTCCGCTCCGGACTTCAACCGGGCGACGTGATTGTAAGCGAGGGTGTAGGACTGTTGCAGGACGGAATGGAAATAACCCTCAAAGGAACCGACCACTAACTTACCATTCAATTGTGATAGAGTACTTAATAAATAAGGAGAAACAGAATGAATTTAAGACATTTTATTGACCGTCCGGTGCTATCCATTGTGATTTCCATCGTGATTGTCCTGATGGGTGTTGTAGCCATATTCACATTGCCTGTGGAACAATATCCCGATATAGCACCGCCAACTATCCAGGTGTTTTCCAACTATCCGGGTGCAAATGCGGAAACGGTGCAGAAAAGCGTGATTGTTCCGTTGGAAGAAGCCATCAACGGGGTGGAAAACATGAATTACATCACCTCTACGGCATCCAATAGCGGTGATGCCATCATCAACGTCTTCTTCAAACAAGGAAGTGACGCCGATATGGCAGCCGTCAATGTACAGAACCGCGTTTCTACGGCATTGAGCCTGTTGCCGGCCGAAGTCACCCAAATAGGTGTCACAACCATGAAGCAGCAGAATGCCGAACTGAAAACTTTCGCGCTCTACTCGCCGGAAGACAAATACGACCGGCAGTTCCTGAACAATTATATGAAAATCAACGTCGAGCCACGCCTGAAACGTATCGCCGGTGTAGGCCAGGTGATGCAATTCGGTTCCAATTACAGTATGCGTATCTGGATGAAACCGGATAAGATGGCACAATATAAACTGATTCCGGGGGATATATCGGCCGTATTGGCAAAGCAGAATATTGAAGCGGCAACAGGAGCTTTCGGTGAAAACCATGATAATACGTATCAGTATACCATGAAGTACCGCGGACGCTTCTCAACCCCCGAAGAGTTCGGCAACCTCGTAATCCGCTCCCTGCCCGGAGGCGACGTGCTGCGACTGAAAGAAGTGGCTGACATCGAGTTGGGCGACGAAGCCTACAACTACTCGACCGAAGTGGACGGGCATGCGGCTGCCATGGCAATGATTTTCCAGACCGCCGGTTCCAATGCTGCAGAAGTCATCAACGAGATAGATGCCACATTGGAGGAAATCAGCCGGGACCTTCCCAAAGGAATGGAGTTCGTCACGCTGAACGACACCAACCGCTTTCTGTATGCATCCATACACGAAGTAGTCAAGACATTGCTGGAAGCCATCTTACTGGTAGTACTGGTGGTGTATGTCTTCTTGCAGGATGTCCGTTCCACCCTGGTTCCGATGATTTCGATTTTCGTATCCATCATTGGCACCTTCGCCTTTATGGCCGTTGCCGGGTTTTCTATCAACTTGCTGACGCTGTTTGCCCTGGTACTCGCCATCGGTACGGTAGTGGACGATGCTATCATAGTAGTGGAAGCTGTGCAGGCACGGTTCGACGTGGGGTATCAGTCATCGTATATGGCAACCAACGATGCCATGAAGGGAATTTCATCGGCTATTCTGACTTCAACCCTGATTTTTATGGCCGTGTTCATCCCTGTGTCCATGATGGGGGGAACTTCGGGGGTATTCTACACACAGTTCGGCATCACGATGGCGGTGGCTGTGGGCATCTCGGCGATTAATGCTTTCACGCTTTCGCCCGCACTTTGCGCCTTGTTGCTACATCCTTATATGGATAAGGAAGGGAATGTCAGGAATAACTTTGCCGCCCGCTTCCGCAAGGCGTTCAATGCAACGTTCGATGTGATGACGAAACGTTACATGAAGGGGGTGATGCTTTTTATCAAGCGTCGCTGGCTGATGTGGAGTACGCTGGCAGTGGCATCAGTGCTACTCGTTCTGTTGGTACGGCACACCAAGACGGGGCTTGTTCCCGATGAAGACATAGGTTCGGTAATGGTGAGCATGAATTCCAAACCGGGTTCGTCCATGCAGCAAACCCAGCGGGTGATGGAGGAGATGAACAAGCAATTGGAACAGATTCCCGGCATCGAGTATAAAGCCAATGTTACGGGGTATTCGTTTTCCGGCTCAGGCCCTTCAATGGCTATGTATTTCCTTTCGCTCAAACATTGGGATGAGCGCCAGGAAGAAGGACAATCGGCAACAGACATTGCCAATATGATTTACGGACTGGCGGCAGAAGTTCCCGATGCGCAGGTTTTCGCCATTACCCCTCCCATGATTCCGGGCTACGGAATGGGAAACGGTTTTGAACTGTATGTACAGGACAAGACTTCGGGTGACTTGAACGCCTTTAAGGATGTCGCCGACAATTTTGTGGCAGCACTTTACGAACGGCCTGAAATTGAAGCGGTCTATTCGGCTTTCGAGACTAACTATCCGCAATATTGGGTAGATATCGATGCCGCCCAATGCGAACAGGCAGGCATTTCTCCGGGCGAGATACTGGAGACGCTCTCCGGTTATTATGGCGGAGGATATATTTCTAACTTCAACCGATTCTCCAAATTATACCGCGTAATGATTCAGGCGGCTCCCGAATACAGAGTTACGCCCGAATCGCTGAATCATCTGTATGTGCGGGTCGGGGAAGAAATGACACCGCTTGCACAGTTCGTGAAACTGAGCAAGACCTACGGACCGCAGGATTTGATGCGCTTCAACCTTTACAATGCCATTTCCATTAGCGGAACACCGGCAAGCGGTTATAGTTCGGGAGATGCCTTGCAGGCCATTAAAGAGACGGCAGAGCAAGTGTTACCAAGAAATTACAGTTATGAATTCGGCAGCATCTCACGAGAAGAAAGCAAGACGACGAACAATGTGGCGATTATCTTCGGCATCTGTTTGTTGCTGGTGTACCTGATACTGAGTGCGCTCTATGAAAGTTTCCTGATTCCGTTTGCGGTAATCCTCTCCGTACCGTGCGGACTATTGGGAAGTTTCCTGTTCGCCCAGATTTTCGGACTGGAAAATAATATCTATATGCAGACGGGACTGATTATGCTGATCGGGCTACTTGCCAAAACAGCCATCTTACTGACTGAATATGCCACCAAACGCCGGGAAGCAGGAATGTCATTGGCGCAGGCGGCATACAGCGCAGCCCGGATGCGACTTCGTCCGATTCTGATGACCGCCCTGACGATGATATTCGGGCTCATCCCCCTTATGCTGGCAAACGGTGTCGGGGCTAACGGAAGCCGTTCGCTGGCATCGGGTGCCGTGGGCGGTATGCTGGTGGGGACACTGGCATTGCTATTCCTGGTGCCGTCGCTCTTCATCGTGTTCCAGTATTTGCAGGAAAAGTTCAGACCGGTGCAGGCTGTAAAGAGCCATGCCGACTGGTCTATACAAGCTGAAATAGAAGAAATAGAAAAGAAATAAAGCGTATGAAACGATTGATTATATTAAGTTTCGCAACCTGTCTGCTGGCAGGTTGCGGAATCTACAAACCCTATTCCCGTCCGGCAGTTACGACGGACAGTTTATACCGGAATATGCCTCCGGAAGATTCAACATCTTTGGCTGCGTTATCATGGCGGGAACTTTTTACGGACGAATATCTGCAAACACTGATTGAGCAGGGACTAAAGCAAAACACTGATTTGCGCATCGCCCACCTGCGTGTAGAAGCGGCGCAGGCGGTACTGATGAATGCACGCCTCTCCTACCTGCCGTCCGTATCGCTGGCTCCCGAAGGAACAATCAGCCATTACGAAAGTACGACTGCCCGAAGTTACAATCTCGGAGCATCTGCAAGTTGGGAAATAGATATCTTCGGCAAAGTAACGAATGCCCAACGAGGCGCAAAAGCTGCACTCGAAAACAGCCGTGCCTATGAACAGGCCGTACAAACGCAGTTGGTGGCGACCATTGCCAACAGCTACTATACACTGCTTATGCTCGACCGCCAACTTGCCATCAACGAACGAACGCTGGAAAGTTGGGAGAAAACAGTCCGAACCCTCGAAGCCCTGAAACGGGCGGGAAAGTCGAATGACGCAGCAGTGCTTCAGTCAAAAGCCAACCGTATGGCACTTGAAGCTGCGATAGTCTCCATCCGGAAAAGTATCCGGGAGACGGAAAACAGCCTGTCGGTTCTGATAGCTACGGCTCCGCAAGCCATCCGGCGCGGAACACTGGAAGGGCAACTGTTTCCGGAAAAGCTATCGGTCGGTGTACCTATACAACTCCTAGCAAACCGACCCGATGTACGGCAAACTGAATATGCCCTGGCACAGGCTTTTTATGCTACCAATGCTGCACGTGCGGCTTTCTATCCGGGCATCACGTTGTCGGGTACGGCAGGCTGGAATAATAACGGTGGCGGAATAATCCTCAATCCCGGCAAGTGGTTGCTGAATGCTGTCGGTTCACTTACCCAGCCTTTGTTCAACCGGGGGACGAATATCGCCAATCTGAAAGTAGCCAAGACACAGCAGGAAGAGGCTGTACTTTCATTCCGGCAATCGATACTGGATGCCGGGAAGGAAGTTAACGATGCCTTGACCCAGTGGCAGACGGCACAAGAGCGTATCGGCATCAGCACACGGCAGATTGTCACATTGCAAGAGGCTGTTTATAAAACAGAATTGTTGATGCGACATTCTTCTACCAATTATCTGGAAGTTCTGACTGCACAGCAATCCCTGTTGAATGCCGAATTAATACAGGCGCAAGACCTTTTCGACAAGATACAGGGTGTCATAAACTTGTATCATGCCTTAGGCGGAGGTGCAGCAACCTGCGATACACAAAAATAAAGGCAGGTATCAGAAACAGGACCGCCGCAATCCATGCCGTCGGGTCGCCGAAACACACAGCCAGATAACCGAAAGCAGGAACCGCATAGAGGCTGACCAATACACGCGCTATCATCTCGGAAACTCCGGATAACATAGCGAGATTAGTATATCCCGCCCCCTGAATGGTGTAGCGCAAGATACAAAGCACCCCGAGGACCGGGAAGAAAGACACGGAAATATGCAAGAATAATTCCGTGTCTTTCAATATCTCAAACTCGGAAGCCTCCACAAAGAGCAAAGCAAACGCCCGTGCCCCCAGCATCAGCACGCAGAATGTAAATACCCAATAAATAATCATCATCAACGCACTTGCCTTGACACCCATCCAGATACGTTCAGGTTTCCCTGCTCCATAATTCTGTCCGGTATAAGTAGCCATGGCAATGCCCAAGCTCTCAAGCGGGCACATAAAGAACATCTTGATACGCATGGCTGCCGTAAATGCAGCCACACAAGCTGTGCCTAATGCATTATTGGCACTCTGCAACATGATGCTACCAATAGCCGTAATAGAGAATTGCAATCCCATAGGCACACCTATATACATCAGCCTCCGCGCCAATGCACCATCGAATTTCCGTTCATCGGGCGTTCCCCGCAATATCGTGAAACGGCGCATCATATACCAGTAACACAGCCCTGCCGATACGCCCTGCGAAATGACCGTAGCTATCGCCGCCCCAGCCACTCCCCAACCCAAAACCAAGATGCAGAACAAATCGAGAATAATATTAAGTACAGTGGAAAGAAGCAGAAACCAGAACGGAGTTTTACTATCTCCCAACGCCCGGATGATACTGGACAACAAATTATAGAAGAAAGTAAAGGGTACCCCAATAAACGTCACCAGCAAATAATAATAAGCCCCTTGAAATATATTATCCGGTGTGCGCATCATCAGAAGAATATCATCGCACAGGATACTTGTAACCAATGCAATCACCACCGACATCACCGCCGCCAATTGCAAACTGACCGACACATAGCGCCGCATCGTACTGTAGTCCCGCGCCCCAAACTTCTGTGCCACCGGAATACCGAACCCACCACAACACCCATTGCAAAAACCAAGAATCAGAAACACCACCGAAGTACTTGCCCCGACAGATGCCAGCGCATTAATACCCAGAAACCTACCTACGATTGCCGCATCGACTAGAGAGTACGTCTGTTGCAAGAGGTTTCCCATCAACAAAGGCATGGTGAAATTGAATATTAACGGCAATGCCCGTCCTGCCGTCATTTCTTTTGATGTTGCCATTAAACTAATCCCCCGAAAAAATTCGTGCAAAGGTAGAAAAAGATACTATAAAATAGAACTGTGCGCCAGATAATCGGAAGTTTCAGCATAGATATACATCACACTTCCTCCCTTGATAGCATCTATTATAGGACGGGAAAGTTTTTGCGGAACAGCCGGGCAACCAAAACTCCTACCCAATCTGCCGCCCTTACTCACCACCGTAGGATCGGCATAAGCCGCTCCGTGCATTACAATGGCACGCTCACGGGCACGGTCATTAATACCTTTCTCCAAGCCATTCAGGATAAGTGAATAACCATTCTTGCCCTGATAAGTGGACTCTGTGAGATAGAAGCCCAACGAACTTTTGTAAGAACCGTATTCATTGGAAAAAGAAGTAGCATAATTAGTACCGCTATTCTTTCCGTGGGAAACAACCGAGGTAAAAAGTATTTTAGATTGTTTCATATCAAATACCCAAAGACGCTTCTCCGTAGAAGGACGGGAAAAGTCTATCAAAGTCAATATATCCCGCTTGCGGTTTTCAATCTTATTATAGCCTGCCACTGCCTGGCGAAATGCTTTCCAACTAACAACTCCCTCCAGTTGCATGGAACGATACAAATCGGCACAAGCCTCAACATCTATTTTAGCCATAGCCTTGGGTGACTCCGGTGCATTATCAGACGACTTGCCACCCCAAAACAAAGTACAAGGAATAAATAAGAATAAAATAGATACAAAAAATCGCAGCATAATGGTTCATCAGAGAAATAACGGCGGCTAAATTACTATTTTTTCTTCTAATGCTTATCACACAGATAGTTAAAAATGAAAAGTCACTATTCAATGACTACTACTAAAGAACGTTCGGTAGGCGCCCAGTCAAAGACGAACTTGGCATGCGAAGTGGCATTGCGCACACACATATGAGAGCGTGGTGTTGTGCCCAACGACCAACTGTATTCAATCATACTGGTACGCGGCACGTTTACCGGAACCCCGTGTATATATGCACCATTCGTAAAGCGACTGGCATAAGGCGCATACCCTCCTGTCTCCGCCGAACCGTCTTTCAGAAATACCATACGCGTTTTTTTCTGTTGAATCAGATACATCCCCAAGGGAGTTTCCTGGGCATAAGGTGGGGCATGTCTTCCGGTGGTAGAAGGATTCATGCTGCGTATCTTCCATTCACCTTTGCCTACATGTTCCAAAGTAGCGATATTCTGATCCAGACGGTCGACAAAAACAACATGATTGAAAACTGTACTGTCAACCAGTTGTTTCAGATAACGGCGCGGAGCCAGCCACTCTTCTTCAAAAGTAACAGGATGTATCCGGCAGAAACTTCCCTCTTCACCCCTCAGATAGGCAATTGTACCATCTCTTCCGTAGCGTTCGGGAACTACGGTATCAGTAGGCAAATACAACGGAACAGACTGATAACGTTCCACTCCCAAAGTATCGGATACACGGCGATAGGCATTCCGCACGAACTTGCGAACCAGCGGAGCCTCTTTGTTCAGATTCTTATAGTTCTGTAACACAACCCATTTTGCTGTATCAGTCTGCATATTCTCAATGTAGGCCAAGCAATTGCGGATTACGTCCCACTTGAAAGAGCGTACCGTATCTTTATAGGGATAAGTATCTTCCAAAGTATGTTGGTCATAAAGCAATTCTTTGGTAAGGGTGATATCGTCAGCAGTCAGTAAAGTCTGTTTAGGATGGGGAAATTCCAATACAGCCGTATCTTTAGGTTCAACTTCCTGCACAGCTACCGCTATCGGCACGGATGGTTCCTGCCGATGGCTACATCCGGCAAGAATCAGCCGATTCCTCCCAAGACACGGTAGAAATTGAAAGCCACCAGAAGAGAATAGGAAGGAACGCCA
>ENA-UEPG01002170-UEPG01002170.1-human-gut-metagenome-genome-assembly--contig:-NODE-2170-length-12970-cov-4.789653_pt1 | contig 12970 bp, 10 predicted proteins | sample MGYA00242893_ERZ507902 | MGnify/ENA primary metagenome ERZ507902 (study PRJEB26167, sample SAMN06115491) | human gut metagenome | host: Homo sapiens | place: China:Gansu | collected 2015-04-23... | reverse complement strand
ATAAACAAAAACTTATTGAAAAAAAAAAGTTGCGGCCCCATGCACGGGCCGCAAAAGTCTAATCTTGGATGGTCTCTTTGATAAAATCTTCCATGTTGGAAGACTGGAGAGGAGCTTGTAATTCTATGATCTTTCCAGCGGGATCAATGAAAATAAATTGAACCATGCTGGCAGCACTGTAATGACATTTCTGTAAAAAATGTTTATCGAATCCCGCGTAAAGATGAGTCCCGACTTGTACTTCCTCGTTTTGTATGGTTTGGACCCAGTTGTCTTTTTTATTCTCAATAGACAAGTTAACCAAAACGATGTTTTTCTTTTTAAATAGAGGTTGTAGTTTTTTCAACTCGGCAAATTGTTGTATTGCGGGGCTGACACATGGCCACAAATAAAGGCAAACATATTTGCCCTTGAAGTCTTTAAGGGAGAATTCTTTATCTGAAATATCAACGGCTTTAAAATCCGGAGTAGGTTGTCCGGGGGAAACTGCGGCCCAACTATCATACGTCTGCTGGTATTGGGCAAGTAATTCTTTGTCTGTCACGTGTTTCCGGTAGAAAGCATCCAGTTCAGTACTTTTCTGAATTCCGGCATCCTTGATATAATTGTTGGCAATAATGGTGAGTAAATTCTGTTTAACTTGTTCATCTTTGGTGTTATTGTTGATGTACTCCATTTGTTTCATGGCTTTTTCGTAGGGAGTACGAATAGGCGTCTTACGACTCATGATGAATGTGGGAACTTCGGTCATGAGAGTGCGATATTGTGATAGGCACAATGAATTTAGGTCTTCTTCCAACCAAGCTTTAAGCTCGTTGTAATAATCATCTCCCGGGGTATATTCAATCTTTGCCATATAGGGGTGCATCCGGGGATAGTCAAGTAATGACAAGCCCAGCATGTATTTAATCCGATTCTTTTCGAGTTTCACGAATTTACTGCTTTCCTTTGTCAAGGCTGGTGTCAGGCTGTCTAACAATTGTTGATTCTCCTTTACTTTCTCTTTCAGCAATTTCACAAAGTCTTTTATGTCTAAAGCGAAGTCCTTGTTTGCGGGCCATGATATTTTCACGTTCTTCAAGTAATCGGCAATGTTTTCTCGCACTCCCTCCATTTTTAGTGTTTTCTTCATGCTTTCTCCGTCAAAGGATAGTTGGATATGATCTCCTTTTTCGGCATAAATCGTCTTCTGCTCGGCAAAGCCGTTATGGAGAGTTAAGTAGATCGCATCCATATCTTCGATACGATATTCTGCATGTCCTTTGGCATCGAAATCCATACCAATCATGGACTCTTTCAAGTAGGAAATGACAAAACCCATTTCCGGGATTTTCTCCACATCTACGGAGAGCGTGATGTTGTTTTGACTTTTTGCAGTATGAGTACAAGAGGTTAGTGCGATTAGAAAAATAATAAACTTACATTTCATGTTACAAGTTTTAAATTTACAATGATTTTACGATCACAGAACACGTTATTAAATCCGGAACGGGTGGTTGCGGGTGACAGTGTTTATAAAAAAAATGAAGACCGGCAAATAGTTATTGCTGGCCTTCATTTTTTATAATGAACTTACGGGTTCTTACAAAAGATCGTGTTTGTACAAGTATTCCGCTATCTGCACGGCATTCGTGGCAGCGCCTTTGCGCAGGTTGTCGGAAACTACCCACAGATTGAGGCTGTTGGGTTGGGAGAAATCCCGGCGTAAGCGGCCCACGAAGACTTCGTCTTTCTCGTTGGCGGTGATGGCCATCGGGTAAAGGTTCTGGGCGGGATCGTCCTGCACGATGATACCTTCTGAATGGGCGAGCAGGTCACGAAGTTCGTCAAGGTCGTAATCTTGTTTGAATTCGATGTTTACACTTTCGGAGTGTCCGCCCATGACGGGAACCCGTACGGCCGTGGCGGTTACTTTAATCGTGTCGTCATTTAATATTTTGCAGGTCTCGTTGACCAGTTTCATTTCTTCTTTTGTGTACCCGTTGTCGGTGAATGAGTCGCAGTGCGGCAGACAATTCCGGTCGATAGGGTGAGCGTATGCTTTTTTCACCTCCCGGCCTTCCCGTTCGCCTTCGAGCTGGTTGATTCCTTTCAAACCGCTTCCGGTCACGGATTGGTACGTGGAAACGACGACTCGTTTGATCCCGTATTTTTTGTGAAGGGGTGCCAACGTAACGAGCATCTGTATTGTTGAGCAGTTCGGGTTCGCGATAATCTTATCTTCTTTGGTTAAGGTGTTTGCGTTGATTTCGGGGATCACCAATTTTTTCGTCGGGTCCATTCTCCAGGCTGACGAGTTGTCGACCACGGTAATTCCGGCTGCGGCGAATTGGGGTGCCCATTCCAATGAGGTCTCTCCCCCGGCAGAGAAAATAGCGAGTTGAGGTTTCATGTTGATCGCGTCCCGCATACCCATGACCTTGTAGTTTTTCCCCTTGAAGGTAATTTCTTTGCCTACCGAACGCTCGCTGGCTACCGGTATTAACTCTGTTACCGGGAAGTTTCTTTCTTCCAGAACCTGCAACATTTTTCTTCCGACTAATCCTGTTGCTCCTACTACTGCTACTTTCATCGTGTATAATTTGATTTAATGATTAGATTCCCTTTTCGGGAGTCTTTTTATGAGTTAGGTTATATTAACGCCTCAAAAGTAGTGAATAAGCATTGCTTGAACAATAGGGGGATGTTATTTTTTCAACAATCATACGGGATGTTAAATTCTTAACTCTTTTAATCATCTAGTCATAAAATCACTTAATCGGAAATCATAGAATCACTCAATTGAATAGTCCATTCCCCTTTTGAGAATCATCTCTTTATCTTGTTTCTTCAACCCGACCTCGTAATAGTTCACGGGTTGGTCGTGGTCTCCGAGGTACATGCGTGGTCTCCGGACAAAACCGGGATTGACGAGCGAGTAAGTGGAGTCAAAATAAGGGGTCTGAATCTCGGCCATATTCAACAGGGTATGGAAGATTGAGGCGTTCGAAGAAATGGGGGCGCTACTATTGTAACGTGCAACCTCGTATTTTTCTGGTCTGGCATCAATGTAATTTTCCGAGAACCACATCAGGAATGGAATGTGTATCTGGTAATAGGTCGGGATCGGTGAGGCGTGCAGGAATCTTTTCCGGCTGTCGTCCAGTAAATCCTCCCCGTGGTCCGGCGAGTAAATCATGGTGGCATCAGCTCCCGAGTTCTTCAATATCCCGATCAGGCTGTGCAGGAAGTAATCCGTGTACAGGACGCTGTTGTCGTAAGCGTTGATGAGCTGGTCCTTGTTTTTGTACTCGACTTCCGTGGCGTTGGCCGGTTGAAATTTGGCAAATTCTTCCGGGTAACGCTCTTTGTAGTTGAAGTGCGACCCGTAGGTGTGGAAGACAATGAATAGGTTCTCGCTCAATGAATCCACGTATTGCTGTATCAACGGGAGCATTTCTCCGTCGAATTTATTGACCGTGATTAATCCCCCGTCGGCTTGAGGACGTACATTGACATGAATGTCTGCCTCCGCGGCAAAGTAATCCGTGAATGATCGGTTCGGTGTCTGGTTTGACAGGAATATTGTTTTAAACCCGGCCTCCTTGAAGGCAGTTACGATGCTTTTATGCGTGTAGAGGTACTCGTAGTGGCAAGCGTCGGCGGCGGACAGGATGAGTGGTACGCTTTTGTGTGTCGTGTTAGATTGTGTTAAGGCATCTTTGTATAGTACCAGATTATCCTCGTTTTTCAATAACGGGTTGGTTTCCCGCTGGTACCCCCACAGTTCCCAGTTTTCAGCCCTTCCGGCCTCCCCGATTACCAGCACGTATATTTCCCGGCGTTGGTGAACGGAATCACGGGTGGCATGATAGACGAAATCTTTCGAGGTGACGGGATAGTTCATGCTGCGGTTCCATTTCACTCCCGCGTAATACAAGTTATACATCACGTTTGCCGGGTATATATCTGTTTTTACCTCGTAGGTGTTATCCCTGTGTTTCTCGAAAGCGACCAGTCCGGAACCAATGATAAAGAAGATGATTCCCCACGTGATCATGTGCTTGCGGAACACGGCAGTACGTTTCACTTTATGGTGTACGGCAATAGAGGCCAGCACGATAACAGGGATATAAAGGACGCAGACAATGATAATGGAGGGCCATATATTTCCCAGCAATTCCCCGGCCTCGGAGGCGTTCGTGGTGGGTAGGTTCAGGAACATATCAACAGCGATGACCGACTCTCCGAAGAGATAGAACAAAACGAGCTGGAAGGCGTGTAAGATCAGTACCGGAATCAGTATCAATTGCATGAGGCCCGCCCGTTTGAACAGGGAGAACACGACCATGTAAACACCAAGTGGTAGTAGGATCAAGATCGTTTTGCCCAGTCCGGAGAGAGGTTCCGTGAAAAGCAAGCAGAAATTCGGGACTAAATTCAACACGATAAAGAGCCAAAACAGTAATCTTGGCTGTTTCACGAAATTCACGATCCCTTTAGAAAGCTTCGTTAATACCGAAGTAGAATGCGCTGACGCCTTTGCCGAATCCATAATCTAATCTTACGTTTACTCTGTTTTTAAATTCCCAGCGATAACCTATTCCGTAGGTCGGCAGGGTTTGTTTCCACTTGAATTTGTCCATGTCGGGGAACACGTTTCCGGCTCCGCCCCATGCGACAATTCCATGGCGGTTGTATATCTTCTGGCGATACTCTACCTGAAATTGTATCAGGTCGTTATCCCGGTATCTTCCCTCGTAGTACCCTCGCATGGCGTATGATCCTCCCATGAGGGAAACCATGCTCCAGGGAGTGTCTCCGTAATTGAATGTCCCTTGTAACTGGCTGGCGAGTATGGCACCTTTCCACATTTTCTGGTAGTATCGGAAGTCCACGCTTGTGCGTTTGAAACTATCGTCATTTCCCAGCCATCCGGGAAAGAATTGTTGTTCCAGTTGGGCGAAAAAACCTCTTGCCGGGTTCGGGATAAAGTCTCGCGAGTCATAAGATATAACGAGTCCCGGTCCGAAAGTGTTCACGTTTTTCTTGGCCCCGTTGAGGAACGTGATGTCGTCGAAATTCCTTGCCGTGACGTTGCGGAACATAAGGTTTGCCCCGGCGTACAAATTGGGAGCGAGTTTGTATAGAAGTTCCAGTTTCACCTGTTGTTCCAATCGTTTGTACTCTGTCTTGTGATCCTCGTCTTTCCCCGCATCGTAGCCGATCCCCCAGTATTCACTAGGAAACGAGAAAAAGTACATATTGATGTTTGCCCGGAAACGGTCTTTCGGGAAAATCATGTTGCCCCGGATTCCTAGCAGGTAAAAACCCGTGGTCGTGACATCCCCGTAAAGGGAAATGTTTGACGGGGAGATGGTTTTATCTTCACGGTCAATACGGAATAGTCCGGATGCGACCACGCCGAGCCCCAGCTTCGTGTCGCTCGAAAAGTGCGGTCCCCCGATGATGGAGAAGTCGAATTTCTTTTCTTCTTTCACCTTGTTCGATTGCTCGAAATAACGATAGAAACGGTGAAAGAATCCATTCTTCAACGTGTCAGTTGTATTGTTCAGCGAATCTCTTGTCACGAGTTCCCCCGCCATGATGTCATGGAACGGGATAAACAATAAAAGGCATAACGACAATGCACATGTTATTCGTTGAATCATATAATTAACCTGTAAAAATGTTTATAATCATTCATCTTGCGTCTTCTTGTACGCAATATCTATGCCAATTGTTTGCAAGGACGAATAATCATTAACGAGAAATAGGGGAAGTCTTTACGTGTGATGTCGTTGTAAGCAGTCGTGTGTAGCTCGTCTGACGTGCCTACATTTTCGTAATAGTGGTACTCGTGGCAGGGACTTTTTTGCATGAAACGGTGTATTTCTTCCGTGCATTGCGAGAGTTTCATGATCACCACGACATGACCGTTGGAAAGAAGGGCGTCCAGTTCTTCGGCGGTGGTTGTTCCCGGTAGAACGACGAGTTTTTCTTCTTGTTTCACGATGTGAAGGCCCGAGATGGCTCCTGCCGCAATAAAAGCAGGGACACCGGCCACGGTGGTCACGGGAAGGTTCATAGAAGCGAGTTTGTCGAACATATAATTCACGGAAGAGTAGAAACCGGAATCCCCTTCCGCCGTGATGGCAACGTTTTTACCCGTGGCGACAAGGGATGCTATTTCCGTGCAAAGGGCATCATAGGCTTGATTGGCAAACGTGCGATTCTTGGACATGGGTACGTGGAAAAGTCGTACTCGTTCCATGGCCACGGGCAGGGCTTGCAGGATGTCCCGGGAACGGGATTTGGTCTGTGTGCCGGGACAATAGATGATGTCCGCCCCCTGTAAGGCTTTTAATGCCTTCAACGTGATCAATTCCGGTTCTCCCGGTCCCAACGATACTCCCACGATTTTTCCTTTCATGTCTAAATTAGTTTGTAAAGTTTATAAGGTTCATAAAGTTTATAAGGTTTATGGTCCCTTGTGAGGTGCTTAGTTCACGGCAACGGAAGTTGCCGACAGGCTTCGTCCGAAGGACACCCCGTTACTTTATAAGCTTTATGAACCTTACGAACCTTATGAACTCTTTTTCTTCGTTGCAAAAGTCGCTAAAAAAGGAATAGCCTCAAAATAATATTTATATATTTGCAGGCGTCTTGGTGCTTTCATGTTGGAAGAAAAGGGAATCCGGTGAAATTCCGGGGCTGTCCCCGCAGCTGTAAAGTCATTGCCCGTCCGAGAGGGCGGATCTTTTCGTTAGGCCACTGGTGATACCGGGAAGGGGAAAAGATGACAAGCCAGAAAACCTGCCAGGAGACGTGATTAATTAATACTTTCGGAGGAAAAGAAATGAATGTAGTGCGTTTTTTTTATCTTTTATACCTTTGTAGTGTTCTCTTTTGTTGCAAGTCGACTTCACGCAAACAGTCGTCGGGAGAACAGACCGTGAAAGGGAAGGTCGATACGGTTTCCCGGATTCATATTAAGTATGCTAAAGGTTTTTGGTTGGAGGAACGTGAGGGGTACGTGGTACTGAACATCAAGGACCCGCAGGAGAGTAGTCATACTCATTACCAGTACGCTTTGGTTCCGCGTGGATCGACGGTGCAGACCCCAAAAGATTTACCGGTGGTGGCGTTGCCCGTGCGGAGTGCCATTTGCATGACTTCGTTGCAGCTCTCCAATTTCATCAAGCTGGGGGCGATGGATCGGGTGGTGGGAATCACGAGTACTCGGTTCCTGTTTAACAAGGATATGCAACGGCAGGTGGACGAGGGGCTAACCCGTCGTATCGGTATCGAGGGAAATTTCGATAACGAGGTGATCATGAGTATTAATCCCGACCTGATGTTGATCTCCCCGTTCAAGCGCGGGGGATATGATGCCGTGAAAGATATTGGAATCCCGCTGGTGCCTCATCTCGGTTACAAGGAGATGACGCCTCTCGGTCAGGCGGAGTGGATCAAGTTTGTCGGTCTGTTACTGGGCATGGAGGATGTGGCAAACCGGGAGTTCGACCGTATCGAACAACGTTATAATTCTTTGAAGGCGATGGTGGGGGAGGTGAAACGGCGTCCGGTGGTATTTAGTGGGGAGTTACGTGGGGGTGTTTGGTATGCCGTGGGAGGAAAGAGCTTTTTGGCGCAATTGTTCCATGATGCGGGGGCGGATTATTTCTTGAAGGATGATCCCCGTTCCGGTGGTGTGACGCTTGATTTCGAGACCGTGTACAATCAGGCAGAGAGTGCCGATTACTGGCGGATAGCGAATAGCTTTGCCGGGGAGTATTGTTACGATGCCCTGAAAGCGCAGGATGAGCGTTACGCGGACTTCAAGGCGTTCAAGGAGAAACACGTGGTCTATTGTAATATGCGGGAAAAACCGTTCTACGAGAGTATGCCTGCCGAACCGGAAGTCGTGCTGGCGGATATGATACGGGTGTTCCACCCGGAAATCCTTCCCGATCATGAACCGGTGTATTATGATATTTTAAAAAAGTGAGCCGATGAAGAGAGGTAAGTACACGATACTCGTTTTCGCGATCACGATTTCCATTCTCGTGTTCTTGTTGTTAAACTTGTTACTGGGCTCAGTGGCCATCCCGTTTCGTTCGGTTTGGAATATCTTGACGGGAGGCGAGGGAGATCCGGTGGCATGGCAGAATATTATATTGAAATCCCGTCTTCCCCAAGCGTTGACCGCTTTGGTGGCAGGTGCGGGACTTTCGATAAGCGGTTTGCAGATGCAGACGATTTTCCGCAACCCGCTGGCGGGGCCGTCCGTGTTGGGTATCAGCTCGGGGGCAAGTCTCGGCGTGGCCTTCGTGGTGTTGCTTTCCGGTCAACTGGGTGGGGTGGCATTAAGTCGTCTCGGTTTTATCGGGGAGGTTGCCCTGTCGATTGCGGCTATCGTGGGAGCCTTGTCGGTGATGGGGCTGATCGTGCTGGCATCCCGGAAAGTGGCGGGGAGCGTGACGTTGTTGATTATCGGGGTTATGATCGGGTATATCGCTAATGCGGTGATCGGGGTGTTGAAGTTTTTTAGCGTGGAAGAGGATATTAAGGCTTACGTGATCTGGGGATTGGGGAGCTTTGCCCGGGTTTCGGGTAACCAGATGATGCTGTTCGTGACGATCATGGCCGTGATTATCCCGTTATCGTTTTTGTTGATCAAACCATTGAATTTGCTGATGCTGGGTGATGGTTATGCCCGTAATCTGGGGTTGAATATCAACCGGGCCCGGGTGTGGGTGATTACCTGTGCGGGGGTGTTGACGGCAATCGTGACGGCGTATTGTGGGCCGATTATTTTCCTTGGGTTGGCGGTACCTCACTTGTGCCGGGCAATTTTCCAGACATCCGATCACCGGGTGCTGATGCCGGCCTCGATGCTTGTCGGGGCATCGCTGGCGTTGCTCTGCAACTTGATTGCCCGCTTGCCGGGATTCGAGGGTGCGCTACCCGTGAATTCCGTGACGGCATTGGTGGGGGCGCCCGTGGTAGCGTCGGTGTTGTTTAGGAAGAGGAAAAGGCGGGATGCGGTGGAGTTTTAGGGATTCAGTGATTTCGTGATTTTGATCTTAGCGTGAAAAAAGAACTCCCCCCCTTCGGGTACTCCCTCTATAAACAGAGGGAGAGTTGGATTATCCTTTCCCGAAGATAAAGAGTAATTAAGCTCCTCCTCTGTTTATAGAGGAGGTGGCAGCAGCGCTGACGGAGGAGTTTAATTCACAATTAATACGTTTTCAGTTATAACAAGTATGAAACAGGCAACCATTCAATTAAGGAATCTGGCGATCGGGTACAAGGGAAAGAACGACACGAAGGTGGTGGCGAGCGATATTTGCACGGCGATTAATGGCGGGGAACTAACTTGTTTGTTAGGGGCGAACGGGGTGGGAAAATCCACTTTATTGCGCACGTTATCCGCTTTTCAGCCCAAGTTGGAAGGGGAGATTGACATTATGAATCGGGAAATTGGCTCGTATTCAGACAAAGAGTTGTCCCGTACGATTGGCGTGGTTCTGACAGAAAAATGCGATGTCCGGAACATGACAGCCCGGGAATTAATCGAGATGGGGCGTAGTCCCTACACGGGTTTCTGGGGTACGTTGCACGGGGAGGATCGGGAGATTGTCGAACGATCAATCGCTCTCGTGAAGATCGAAAATCTGGCGGATCGTATGGTTCACACGTTAAGTGATGGCGAACGACAAAAAGTGATGATCGCCAAAGCGTTGGCACAGCAAACGCCCGTGATTTTCCTTGACGAGCCGACGGCATTCCTTGATTTTCCAAGTAAGGTGGAAATCATGCAGTTACTTCACCAGTTGACCCGGGAGACCGGGAAGACAATATTCCTCTCGACCCATGATTTGGAACTGGCCTTGCAGATTGCCGATAAGATCTGGCTCATGGATCGCCAGCATGGCATCACGATCGGCACGCCGGAGGATTTGGCTCTCGAAGGACATTTGAGCGGTTTCTTCGCTCGCAAAGGAATTGTTTTCGACATGGAAACCGGGTTGTTCCGCGTGGAAAATCAGTATTCATCCCAGGTACGCCTGGTGGGACACGGACATAAATACGCCATGGTGCGTAAGGCGTTACAGCGTAACGGCATCTTGGCAAACCGGAACGTGGAATCGAGCGTGTGGGTAGAAACGGGAGATTTAACAACTTCCGGTTTCCGGATCTGCCGGGAAGGGGAAAACGTGATTGAAGTGGGGACAATCGAGGAACTACTGGAACAATTGAAAATGGAGAATTGAAAATGAAAGAGACTACCCCCTTGGAAGATAAAAGTTAAAAGATAAAAACTAAAAGATAAAAGTTGAAGAAACCTGTAACTTGCTAGCCTGTAACTTGCCGAAGGCAAAAAAATAAGGCAGATCCTTATTCAGATCCGCCTTATTTCTTTTGCGGTTATACACTTTCTTGGATTTGTGTACCCGGTTGATGTTCACCGGGTGGAGATGTTCTCGGATCTCCTCGTCCCGCCGGGCTTTTCTCATGGCTTTGAGGTAGTCGGCCCGGGTAATTTTAAACTTGCTTTTCATACTTCAATTGTTTTAACGTGTTTCCAGTCACGTGTTTTCCAAGTACAAAGATAGCATTTTTTTTCGGGATTATTCCGTGTCGGGAAGTGTGATCGCTTTATCCTCGGAAAAGGCCGTGTTATCTGCGCGTGCAAAGAATGGGTGGATACATACTTCACCGTCATCATCGCGAAGGGAGATTTCGCATTTCCCGTCTCTACGGGTAGCCCCGGTTTCTTTTTCGAGCGTGAAAGTGTTGCGGTAATCTGCGTAGAATATACCTACCATCATGCGATCTGTCGGGGCTGCGGAGGGTTCATCCCGCGGATCGTCCCACGTGATGGTGACAAGCGTACCGTTCCGTGTCGCTCGTAGGTTGAGGGGGAGGGCGAGGGAGCCAAGACTGACTTGAAAACCTTCCATGTCAAGGATTTCACCCTTTTCGTCCAAGTATTTATAGTTAGTTGCGTGTATCAGATTATCATCGGTCATCCCTCGTTGGGCTGCGGCAATTTTCCAGACGGGCAGGTCTCCAAATCTCTCACGAATGAAGGCGAACATATAGCGAGCAAAGGTGAATTTGATGTTATTTTTCCTTTGTTTCGGTGTTCGATCAGGGATAATATTGCCGTTCTCGTCTTTTTTCTTCTTTTTCTTGAGTGTTGAGCGCTTGCTGGGGCAGGCCTGCAGTTTGCCAAGCCTGTAATAATAGGTGATGCCTCCCACCCGGAAGCGTTTTTTGGGAGTTAACGAGGTGCCTTCTACTTGCATGATTGTGTTTTTAGTGTTTCCTGGAGAGTCCCTGGATCCTTTAACAATCCTCTAGGTCTCTCCCGGTTCTCCACGAAGATAAAAATAAGCATTTAATTCAATATAAACAACATTTATACTGTATAAACAGTATAGGAGCAGTACAAGAGCAGTAGAAGAGCAGTAGATAAAGGAGAGGAGAGCGGGAAGAGGGCTAGGGGATGCTTACGGGTGGGGCTATGGTTGATTATGTTCGGGAACCAGTATAATATCCAAGTTTGCATGTGGAAGTAGTGGACGGCAGACGGCGAGACAGCGATCAACAAGCAGGGCGAAAAAGGCCGGGGTGTCGGCAAAAAGTTCCCAAAGTTCACGGGCAAGGGTGATGCCGGCGATACGGGCAACACTTTCCGGGGAGCAGTGGCTTTCACGGGCGAGGGCGGCGATGAAGTCCCGGTTCATGATGACGTTGCGGCTATGCGTGTCCAGATGTCCCTCGGCGAGCTTGACGGCTTTACCGATCATGATGCCCATCGTGAGGTGGGCGATACCTTCCTCTTCGGCAAGACGGAGGGTGTCTCCGATATAGTTGCCGTAATGTACGAAGGCTTGCGGTGGGAGGTGGGGAAAGCGGGAGCGGAGGTAATTTTCGCTCTTGGCTCCGGAGTTGATAACGAGTTCCGTGCATCCAAGGGCCCGGGCTACTTGTATCTCTTTGCGTATGGAGTTGACAAAAGCCTCGGAGGAGAAGGGACGGACGATGCCGGAAGTACCGATAATAGAGATTCCCCCGGTAATACCGAGTTTGGGATTGAAGGTTTTTTGAGCGAGTTCGCTACCTCCGGGTACGGAGATGCGGACGGACACGCCGGACAACGTACCATGAGTGTGGAGCAACCGTTCGATCTCACCGGTGATCATGCGGCGGGGGGTCGGGTTGATGGCGGGATCGCCAACGGGTATGCCGATGCCGGGAAGGGTGACCGTACCGACACCTTCGCCGGGCAAGAATCGTACTCCGGGAATGTCTGTGAGAGAGACGGTGGAAAAAATGGTGTAGCCGTTCGTGACATCCGGGTCGTCTCCGGCATCCTTGGTAACCCCGCAGGTGCAACTATCTTTGGTGAGAACGCACGAACTGACGGGGAGCGTTACCGTTTCTCCATCGGGAAGGGTAATCGTGGCGGAGTGTTGCGGAATTCGTGAAAGAAGGCCTTCGAGAGCGGCACGGGTGGCGGCGGTGGCACACGATCCGGTGGTGAACCCGCTACGGAGAGGGTAAAAACCGGGAAGGAGGCGTTCCACGCGGTAGCGCAAGCCATGTTCACCGTTCACGACGTAGAAACTGTCGGGGAGCGGTGGACGGCGAATGACGATGACCGGGATGCCCAGTTGCCGGGCTGCGGTGATTTTTTCCTCGTAGTACCCGGATTCACCGCTTTCTTTGGTAAGGATAGCCCCGGGACGTAGCTGGCGGAACAGGGTTAGTTCGTCCTGTCCCTCCTGCCAGAAAAGGAGGTTTTCCGCGGGAAATCCGGCCCGGCGGGCGATCTCCCGGGAGTCGTCCCGGTCGAGTACACGGAAATGGCAGGGATGTTTTTCCCAGTAACGTTGTAATTTGGTTATGGTCTGGACCCCGGAAAGGGCCAACAGATCACGTATTTCGTGAGATTCGAGGTAATCAATGGCGTCAT
>ENA-UEPG01002155-UEPG01002155.1-human-gut-metagenome-genome-assembly--contig:-NODE-2155-length-13018-cov-8.871416_pt1 | contig 13018 bp, 7 predicted proteins | sample MGYA00242893_ERZ507902 | MGnify/ENA primary metagenome ERZ507902 (study PRJEB26167, sample SAMN06115491) | human gut metagenome | host: Homo sapiens | place: China:Gansu | collected 2015-04-23 | study... | reverse complement strand
GACGCCCATTTTTATCTAGTCAGCATCCATCCGTTTGCCGATGGAAACGGGAGAACTTCACGCTTATTGATGAACTACATTCTCTCTTATCATCAACTCCCTCTAGCTACTATATTCAAAGAGGATAAACTGGAATATTATCAGGCATTGGAAGCATCCCGTCCTCAAGATGATGAAGAACCAGACTTACGTCCTATCCACGATTTTATGTTTGCTCAACAAATGAAGTATCTTTCAATGGAGATTAAGAAATATAAGCAGGCGGAGAAGAGAGGGGGAATGAGATTTATATTCTAAGCAGATATAATGAAGGTCCTCTCCAGATCTGTCCAGCCCTCACATGAAAAACATATCATCCCCCATGTCAGCAATATTACTGCAAACCAACTGTTTTTTACTGTTCTTCTCATATTTGTTATCGTTTAAAGATTTTAATCACATTATTTTGCATAAGTTCCCTAAAGACTTGGTAACTAAAATTATCCATAAGTGACAGATGTTATACGAGAAGACAGAATATACGGTTTAACTTAATACATATCACTGTCATGAACTAAAGATTTTTGAGTTTTTCCGAAAAAAATTATAAATTCAACTAAGTGTTTATTAAATTAGTGTTGTTTTATTAGCAAAGGGAAGGAAAGTCGACACCTTTCCTTGGAGTTCAATAAAATGTATAACCATTAAATAAAATGTATGGAAAGCAAACATTCGCTTCAAAAGTCGAAGCTATTTCGAGCTTTATTGATTCTTTTGTTGATAGCAGTTCCTGTACAATGGGCTGCGGCACAGTTGACCTTATCGACTCCTCGTACAACTTTAGGGAGTGTGATTAAACAAATTCAGGCACAATCAAAGTATCAATTCTTTTACAATGACAAATTATCAACTATTGTCGTTGAACCTCTAAAGGTAAAAGATGCCTCTTTAGAGCAAGTTTTAAACACACTTCTGAAAAATAAAGATATCTCTTATAAAATAGAAGAGAATATTATTTATCTGTCGGAAAAAGGGGGCCCTGATCCAACACAACAATCAACCGGGAAAGAGCGTACTATTACCGGACAAGTCTTGGATGCTAAAGGAGAACCCTTGATTGGTGTCAGTATCTTGATTAAAGGGACAACGGATGGTGCAATAACAGATTTAGATGGGAATTACAAAGTCGTTACCAAAAGTCTTAATCCTATCCTTGTTTATTCTTATATAGGTTATAAGACACAAGAAATTCCATTAAAAGGACAGATAGCCATAAATATTACGATGTTGGATGATACACAAGTAATAGACGAAGTCGTTGTTACAGCATTGGGTATCAAGCGTTCGGAGAAAGCTTTAAGTTATAACGTACAACAAGTTAATACAAATGAAATTACATCTAACAAAGATGCAAATTTTGTCAATTCTTTAAGTGGAAAAGTAGCAGGTGTCAATATCAATGCCTCTTCATCAGGTGTTGGTGGTGTTTCAAAAGTAGTGATGCGTGGTACAAAATCAATTATGCAATCTTCTAATGCATTGTACGTAATAGATGGTGTACCCATTTTCTCAGGACGTTCAACAAAAAGTGGAGGTACGGAATTTGACTCACGTGGCGCCAGTGAGCCTATCGCCGATATCAATCCGGAAGATATTGAATCAATGTCAGTCTTGACTGGTGCTGCCGCAGCAGCTTTGTACGGTTCGGAAGCTGCTAATGGCGCAATTGTAATCACGACTAAAAAAGGAAAAGAAGGAAAGGTTAATATTACAGTCAATTCAAACACTGAATTGACATCTCCTTTTATTATGCCACGTTTTCAGACCCGTTATGGAACAGGTATGGAAGGTGTTCAGAATGTTTCCGGGGCACGTAGCTGGGGTCGTAAACTAACAGAAACCAACTATTTTGGCTATAATCCTCAAGATGACTATTTCCAAACAGGTGTTATTGCTACAGAAAGCGTCTCATTTTCTACCGGAACAGAGAAAAATCAGACATATGCTTCAGCAGCAGCCGTAAATTCAAAAGGTATTGTTCCTAATAACAAGTACAATCGTTATAACTTTACAGTCCGAAATACAACATCTTTTTTAGATGATAAAATGACATTGGATTTCGGAGCAAGTTATATTCTACAAAATGATAGAAATATGACGAACCAAGGTACGTATAATAACCCGTTAGTAGGAGCTTATTTATTTCCGCGTGGCAATGACTGGGAAGATATTAGTATGTACGAACGTTACGACCCGGCTCGCAAAATTTATACTCAATATTGGCCCGTTGGTGATGAAGCCATGACTATGCAAAATCCATATTGGGTAAATTATCGCAATCTGCGTGAGAACAAAAAAGATCGTTATATGCTGAATGCTAATTTAAGTTATCAGATATTAGATTGGTTGAGCGTTTCCGGTCGCGTTCGTTTGGATAATTCTAATAATGATTATACAGAAAAGTTCTATGCTTCCACCAATACTCAATTGACGGAAAAGTCGTCTCGCGGCTTATACGGAATTACCCGAACAAATGATAAGCAGTTGTACGCAGACTTCCTTGTGAATATTAATAAAATGTTTGGTGAAATCATTTCATTGCAGGCAAACGTTGGTGGTTCTTTCTCCGATATACGTTCTGATGCAATGAAAGTACGTGGTCCGATTGCTGATGGTACCGATTCATTTAAAGGTGAAACTGTAGGCTTAACCAACTTCTTTGCTATACAAAATTTAAGTCCTAGCAAAACAGAACGTATGCAAGAGGGATGGAGAGAGCAGACTCAATCTATATTTGCTTCTGCCGAATTAGGATATAAAAGTACCTACTATATAACTTTAACAGGACGTAATGACTGGCCCTCACAGTTAGCTGGACCAAATTCGAAAAGCAAATCTTTTTTCTACCCGTCAGTCGGTGCTTCTGTGGTTCTTTCTGAACTGATGCCAAAGTTGAATAAAGATTATCTGTCTTATATGAAACTACGTGGTTCCTGGGCATCTGTAGGTAGTGCTTTCGGAAGATATTTGGCCAATCCTCGTTATGAATGGACTGCTAACTCAGCTCAATGGAGTATCATGACCCAATATCCTTTATATAATTTGAAACCAGAACGAACTCAATCATTTGAGGTCGGATTAACCATGCGCTTCTTGAAGAATTTTGATTTAGACATTACATATTATAATGCTAAAACAATGAATCAGACATTTAATCCGCAGTTGCCAGTCAGTGGATGGTCAGCTATGTATATTCAAACAGGAGCGGTACGTAATCAAGGTATCGAGCTTTCATTAGGATATAAAAATACATGGAATAAATTCACTTGGGACACCGGATTCACATTTTCTATGAATAGGAATAAAATCTTAACTTTGGCCAGCGACGCTATTAATCCTATCACAGGAGAAAACTTCTCTATTGGCACACTCAACATGGGAGGTTTAGGTGAAGCTCGTTTCTTATTAAAGGAAGGTGGCAGTATGGGCGACTTGTATTCTTTTATTGATTTAAAACGGGATACTAATAATAAAATATACATTGATCAAGCTGGTAAAATGACAACCGAAACAATCAAGGACCCTAAAAAGTATATAAAACTAGGAAGTGTATTACCCAAAGGTAATTTAGCTTGGCGTAATAATTTTAGTTGGAATAATTTTAATGCAGGTTTCCTTGTTTCTGCACGTTTGGGAGGAGTTGTATTTTCACGAACACAAGCTATGCTTGATTATTACGGTGTTTCTGAGGCAACTGCTGAAGCTAGAGATCATGGATATGTGCTCGTCAACGGCAATGACCGCGTTAATCCGGAAACATGGTATGGAATTATCGGTGGCGGAACTTCAGTTCCACAATATTACACCTATTCTGCAACTAATGTCCGTTTACAAGAAATATCATTCGGATATACTTTCCCTCGAAAGATGTTGCATAATATTTGCGACATTAAAATATCTATGATTGGGCGTAATCTTTGGATGATCTACAATAAAGCGCCATTCGATCCGGAAAGTATTGCTTCTACAGATAACTTCTATCAAGGAATAGACTACTTTATGATGCCATCTTTACGTAATATAGGATTTAGTCTAAGTTTCAAATTCTAAACAATGCATTAATATGAGAAATAATATAATAAATAAACTGTTTTTGGGGGCATTGACCATATCTTTCATATCTTGCACTAGTCAATATATGGATATAAACTCCAATCCATATCAACCGGGAAGTTTAGCAGCTGATGATTACGCTTTGGGTTCTGCAATGAGCAATTTGGCTGGTTGTGTTGTATCTAGTGATGTTAATACAGCACAGTTTACAGATTGTTTGCTGGGAGGACCATGTGGAGGTTACTTTGCCGACTCCAAGAGTGCATGGGCATTTACAATTTCTAATTTCAATCCGACAGATGACTGGACAAGGGTTTTCTTGAAAAGTGATAAAGTTATCCCGGTTCTATATAGTAACTTGTCAACAGTAAAAAGTGTATCTGAAGCTACTAACAATCCGGTCCCTTATGCCATTGCTGAAATTATAAAAGTAGCGGCAATGAGTCGTGTGACCGATACTTATGGTCCTATACCTTATTCTAAAATTGGAGCAGACGGAAAAATAACCATTCCTTACGATTCTCAAGAGGAAGTTTACAATAAGTTCTTTGAGGAGTTGAATCATGCAATAGAAATCCTGACAGAAAATAGTGGTTCGGCTCTTGTGGCTACTGCAGACCACGTATATGACGGAAATGTACCGAAATGGATTAAGTTTGCCAATTCACTAAAACTACGTTTAGCTATCCGGATTTCCTATGCTAATAAAAAATTAGCTCAAGAGATGGCCGAAAGTGCAGTGAAACATGAATTTGGTGTAATAGAATCCAATGAGGATAATGCTAAATGGAATTATTTCGGTACAATACCTAATCCACTGTATACAGCTGTTCGATATAATGAAGAAACAAGTGGTGGTGACAGCCATGTAGCAGCAGATATTGTTTGCTATATGAATGGTTATGCGGATGCACGTCGTGCTGCTTATTTTGAGAAATCTGGTTGGGAAGACCAAGAATATGTCGGATTGCGCCGAGGCATTAACCTTGAAAAAGTGAAAGATTATTTTATAAACTATTCCAAGATAAAAATCTCAGCTTCCGATCCTATCCTTTGGATGAATGCAGCAGAAGTTGCTTTTCTAAGAGCTGAAGGAAAAGCTATATTCAAGTTTGATATGGGAGGAGAAGCACGTGATTTCTATAATCAAGGAATACGTCTTTCATTTGAACAATGGAGCGCTGGTAACCCTGAAGAATATTTGAATGATGAAAGCAAGATACCAACCACCTATACAGATCCTTCCGGACTCAACTCATACAATTCTCAGCTTTCAACAATTACGATAAAATGGGATGAGTCTTCTACCGATGAGGTGAAACAGGAACGGATCATTACTCAGAAATGGATAGCTAATTGGATGTTAGGAAATGAAGCATGGGCGGATTATCGCCGTACAGGTTATCCTAAATTGATTCCGACTACTGACGAAGGCAACATGAGTGGTGGAACTGTGGATAATAAAAAAGGAGCACGTCGTATGCCTTATCCATCTGCAGAATATATAGACAATACAGTCAATGTACAATATGCTGTTAACAATTATCTGAAGAGAGCAGATAATATGGCTACTGATTTATGGTGGGCATGTAAACCTTAGTGATTAACCTTTAATCATTCAATATTGTATGAATAATATATTTATCAATGTAATATCAGAGATGCAAAATCCAGATTTATACACCAAGTCCTTGTGAAACTTAGTGAAACAAATCCTGTAAATAAAAAATATTTTATACCGTAGTTATATGAAAAAGATATTCAAACATACTCTTCCTGCACTCATCGCATGCCTGATGATGCTGGCTGCCTGTTCGGATTGGACTGAACCGGAAAGTATCACTCTTCGTTACCCTTCCATCCAAGAGCAGAATCCAGCACTATATACCCAATACTTGAAGTCACTCAACGACTTCAAGTCTAGTGAGCATGCTATTGTCATTGTTTCCATGAATAATCTTAGCACTGCTCCCACTAATCAGAGCCAACATCTCACGGCACTGCCCGACAGTATAGATTATATCTGCCTGAACAACATCTTCGACGTGAACGAGATACATATCACCGAAATGGATGAAATCCGCAAAAAAGGAACAAAAGTATTAGGACTGATCAACTTTGACGCCATTGAAAGTGCATGGCAAGCCATTCTTGAAAAAGAGGCGGAAGATGCCTCCAACACGGAAACTTCAGAGAAGGAAAACGAACTAGAGAGCGAAGATGAAACACCAGATGAAGATCCGGCTATTGTCAACGCACGGCGTTTCATTGAATACTGTAAAAAAGAAACAGCCCGGCAATTGGATGCCATCAATGCACTGGGAACAGACGGTATAGTGATTAACTTCACCGGCTTCGACCTCAACTCCCTGTTGCAGGATGAAAAAAAGACAGCTACTGAAACAGCACGCCAAGGCGCATTCTTCAACTTATTGACAGAATGGAAAGCCGCCCATGCAGGAAAAGAGATTGTCTTCAAAGGAAGTCCGCAAAACGTCATCGGTAAAGAGATATTGGTAGAAAGCAAGTATGTCATTGTCAACGCCCACAGTGCCAAAAATCTCTACGAAATGTCTTATCTCGTACTGATGGCATCCGCCAAAGGCGTACCGACCGACCGCTTTATTATGGGAGTAACCACTCCATATCTCAGCAACATGGGTGACCAATATGGTGTGGTGGATGGGAGATCTGCCATCGTTGCCGCTGCCGAATGGACTCTGCAAGAAGTACCCAATTATATAAAAGCCGGAATCTCTGTGGATGGAGTAGAGCAGGATTATTTCAATCCCGCAAAAATATACCCCAACGTCAGAGAAGCAATTAATATCCTTAGTCCAACCGCTAAATAAAAAACAAGTTATGAAACTGAATAAATTAATAATGATGATGTTCATCGCTTTCTCCATCACCTTGACTGGATGTCAGAGTAATGAAGACGAACAGCATTACGACAATAAACTTTTCCTTTCCACAACAGCCTTCACTCAGGAAATCCTGTTCAAGGCAGGAGACACCAATATAGTAAAAGGACTTTCGGTGGAAATAGCCAAACCGGAAGCACATGATATCAAAGTAACAATGGCAGCGGCACCGGAATTACTAGATACCTACCGGAGTGCATATTACGATGAGGCAGCCATACTACTTCCCGAAACACATTATGTAATGGAAGAGAACAAAGTGACTATTAAAGCCGGTGCTGTTTCCAGCAACATACTGCCTATCCAATTTATCAACACGGGAGAACTGGATGCAGACTTCACTTATGTATTACCCGTCACCATCCAGTCTGTCGAAGGAATCGAAGTACTGCAAAGCGCTAAAAATTATTACTATGTGTTTCATGGAGCCTCACTTATCAACGTAGTGTGCAATCTAAACGAAAATCGTGCCTACCCAGACTTCAACAATGATGAAAGATTCAATAACATGAAAGAAAATACGCTGGAGCTACTCTTTAAAGCCTCTCAACTCAAAAATGAGATAAGCACACTGATGGGTATCGAAGGCGAGTATCTACTTCGTATCGGCGACGCAGGCGTACCTTCTAACCAGCTTCAACTCGCTACTTCTAACGGGAATCTTACCAACTCCGACTTACAGTTTGACGGCAACAAATGGTATCATGTAGCTGTCACCTTCAAGGAAGGAGAGGTAAAGATATATATTGACGGAATAGAAAAAGCCTCCAAAAAATTCTCAAGATTGAATACAGTCAGCTTAGGAACCAAACATTCGGACGAAAGCGGTGGACAAGCACGCTGTTTCTGGATTGGATATTCTTACAATGAACAACGGTTCTTCAACGGTTCAGTAGCCGAAGTGCGTATTTGGAACCGTGCTCTTACAGCCGAAGAAATTCAAGCTGTCAATCATTTCTATACTGCAGATCCTGCCTCAGAAGGCTTGATAGCATACTGGAAATTTGATGAAGGCGAAGGACAAACAGTGAAAGACCATAGCGCAAGCGGGTATGACTTGACCATCGAGAATCTTCCAAAATGGGAATTCGTTACCTTACCCGAAAAATAACCTGTTACCTCTTTACAAATAATCTTTTAACAGAATATGAATATGATAAACCACATTAAATATGCTTTTCTGCCATTGGCAGTATTTACCGCAGGGCTTTTTACATCCTGTGATGAAGAACTTGAATTTACAGCAGATGAAAGCGCTTATCTTTCTGCTACACAAATCAACGGCATGTTGCTTGATGCAGCCACTAACAAAAACAACTCAATAGTGGAACTGCGCAATGACGAACAATCAACAGATATTGTATTTCGTCTTTCTAAACAACCGAAAACAGGAGTAGATGTAACAATTACCGTAGACGAATCCTACGTAACCACCTACAATGCCATCCACAATACGGATTTCGAAATGTTTCCTGCAGAAAATGTAACAATCACCAACAACGGTGCTTGTCTGCTCGCACCGGATGACACGACAACTCCCGGTCTGAAAGTAACACTTACTGCTTTTGAAGGTATGGAAGAAGATAAAACGTACATCGTCCCATTGACTGCAACTTCACCGACCGAAAGTATCTCATTTTCCGAAATGTCCAAACATATGGTATTGTTAGTACAGGATTGTCGTCATAAAGCCAATCATAACAAAGGAGAAGATGCTGTAAAAACCGTAATTTACTTTGAAGTGAATGATGCAAATCCTCTTAATGCATTAGAATTCAAAACAGCCAGTGGCAAATATTTCTTTGATGACGTAGTTCTTTTTGCAGCCAATATAAACTGGGATGCCAAAAAACAACGAGTATATATATCTAATAACGATAATGTACAATTCCTACTCGACCACAATGATGAGTATCTCCAGCCACTCCGCAAAGCTGGTATGAGGGTTATCATCAGTATCCTGGGAAATCATGATCAAGCAGGCGTAGCCCAACTTTCTGAAATGGGAGCCAAAGAGTTTGCCCGTGAAATAGCCGCTTATTGTCGTGGATATAACTTGGACGGTGTAGCTTTTGACGATGAATATTCGAATGATCCGGTGCTTTCCAATCCTTGGCTGGCGGAGCACTCTGTAGAAGCTGGTTCCCGCTTAATGTATGAATGTAAGAAAGCCATGCCGGAAAAGATTGTATCACTATATAGTTTGGGAAGTTTACATGCCGATAAACTAAAAATTATCGATGGAGTAGAACCCGGACAATATTGCGACTATTCTGTAGCAGATTATGGAAGATCAGAAGATCCAGGCATAGGTATGACATTGAAACAATGTGCAGGTATGTCTATTGAGCTCTTTCGGGATAGCGGAGATACAAGTACCAGCACTGCACGTTCCAAAAAGAATAAAGGATATGGTTACTATATGTTTTTCTCTCCCACTCCTCCTAAATACATTTCGGACGAAGAGAAAAAAGACCAGCTAAAATATTGCGAAAATGTTTGCTTAGGATTGTATGATGAGAGCCTTATACGTCCAAGTTATTATTATCCCAAAAACAGTACTGTTCGTACGGCACGCTAATATATTACTCTTTTAACGCTTAAATAAAATACATAAAATGAATCTATTAAAAAGAATATCGATAGTATTGTCAGCAACCCTCTTTCTGTGGGGTTGCTCTGATAGCGACGAACCGGTAAATGAAATGAATGACTCGCTTTCATTATCAACAAATGAAATAAAAATAAACGGTTTAGGAGGCGAAGTTGCCGTAACCGTCACAAGTTCGAACGACTGGAGATTAGCAGGCACATACGACTGGGCACACCCATCAGCTACATCAGGAAAAAGTGGAGACGAAGTTACATTCACCATTGATCCCAACTCGTTGGATGAAATCCGCACTGCAACTTTCAAATTCTTCGTTGGTTCTACAGTAGTCCCCCTACAAGTGGAATGTTCCCCAGTATATGCTGTAGACTTACTAACCGAACAAAAAATCGATTTGCCCCGAAAGAAAAGTGATGTGTCTATCAAGTTTGAAAGTAATGTTTCCGATCTTACCATTACTTACAGCGACGACAGCAAGGAGTGGCTGACATTAGAAAAACAAAGCGAATTTATCGGTAAAACAACACTATTGTTCTCCGTTGCCGAAAACGAAACATACAAAATCCGTTCAGCCGACGTTACTCTGGAAAGTCCGCTTCTTGACGAACCGATAGTAGTAAATATCACACAAGCCTGTGTACCTTACTTTACAATCACCCCGTCAGAGACATCGCAGAAATATGATTTATCGGAACAAACTATTTCCTTCACGGTAGAAAGTAATCTCGAGTATACGCCTTCAGTTGTAAGCGGCGCAGAATGGATTACTAATCAAACGATTTCCAAGCAACAAACAGATGACAGAGGTATAACAACCAGCACATTATCCTACAAACTTTTGGCTGCTTCAAATGCCAGAGTCGGTTCTGTCCGTGTGGAAAACAGTTTGAAAAATGCAGAAATCAGTATCGTCCAAGCAGATCCGAATACACCGATTGCATCTATTTCAAACAGTGATATCGCAGAATATGCCGAAGCAAACGGATGGTTGGTGAAATTAGCCGAAAATGAAGGTATAATTACAGAAGCTGGAATGAAGGCAACCGAATTTATTTGTACAGAAACGACGATAGACGATCTCAACGGATTGGAATACTTCCCCAACCTGACTACCATACAGATAAAAGGTAGCAGGGATTTAGAAAAAGTAGACATATCCAAGCTGCATAAAGTAACGTCACTGACAATTACAAATACTGCCACTATTTATATAAAAGAATTCAATTTTGGAGATAATCCGATCACTTCATTTGATTTATTATCCGCCAGATATTTCGGTTCCGGTTGTGAAGATTTAGTGTTTATCAGTGACAACCTCCAAGCAATCAACATGAAAGTACAACGTCCAGGTAACGATTATGTCGAACGTATTGACCTGACTCAATGTCCGGTATTGCATACTTTCAAATTTAATGGAAAATATGTAGAGACTCTTTACCTGAAACCTGACCAAACTATCCCAAACTTGGAACTTGCTACCGAATACAAAATTGAACGTAAATGATTTAACGAACAGTTTTCAATAGGTATGACTCATTAATAAGTGATTAAAATATCACCAAGAGAGACATTATAAAAGTCTTTATGAATAGAAAACAGCAATAGTAAAGTCCGAAACTTGATTATTGCTGTTTTCATATTTCAATTACTATGATATTTATACACATACTTCAACCAATACTCAAATGCCGGGTCCTGAATTTCAATTACATTCCCAGAGAGTATATCAATTAAATCTTTCTCCAATGTTGCCTTACGCAAATTTTTGATATTGGCAGATGTCCCCTGTTTATATTTATTCAGCACTTCTATAGAAGACTATGCGACCATAAAAAAGGTATTTCCATATTATACTTATTTATCCAAGGCAACTATTCCACCTGCTCCTTCGGATAATTCACCAAATACAGCGTCTTTGTCGCCCGAGTAAAAGCTGTATACAGCCACCGGAAATAATCGGGAGTCAAATACTCATCCGTCATATATCCCTGATCCAAAAACACATTCTGCCACTGGCCACCCTGTGCCTTATGGCACGTTATTGCATATGCATATTTCACTTGCAATGCATTATAATGCGGATCAGCTTTCATCTTCTTCATCCGATCACGCTTATTGGGAATATCTATATAATCTTCAAGCACCGTATAAAACAAGCGGTCATTATCCGCTTTAGGCAATGCAGGAGAGTCAGAATGCAAAGTATCCAACAACAAATTAGCATCCAGCTCAAAATCATTCTGGTCGGGAAATCGGAGGGTGACTTCTGCAAAACGAAAACCGTACATTTCACGGGTGCGACGGACACGACGGACAACAGCAATTTCACCATTGGCTATGAAATCCATTTCTTTATACTTTTCCGTCCAATAATAGTTATTTTTGGCAACCATCAACATATCTCCTGTATTCAGTTCATCTTCACGCCAAAGAATCTGTGCACGTATTCCGCCATTATACAGATTCGCACGTTTATTTGAGCGACAAATCACAATCGTCTCGTCCATCCCGTCATGATCATAGCAATTGTTCAGTTCGTCAATCAATTCCGTCCCCGGCACTACTTTTATGTCGGGAAAACCTGCCACCTTTATCTTAGGTAAAGAGTAACATTCATCTTCCGCAATTAATTGCCTGAGTCGCGTAGCATTCCATAAAATACCGGATTCTTGTACTTGCCGGACTACCTGAGTCAAATCGACCTCACGTACTTCAAGACCATAGCCTTTCAATGCATCGGTAAAAAGCGCCGGGCTCAACTCCTCTCCTACCGGGGGAAGCTGTGCCGTATCTCCCATCAACAAAAGACGGCATCCTTGCCCCGAATATACGAACTGCACCAAGTCATCCAACAAACGTCCTGTGCCAAATACACTGCCCGATAGCCCCTCATTAGAAATCATTGAAGCCTCATCAACTATGAACAATGTATTTGTAGCCAAATTGTCATTGATTGAAAAATTACTCAGTTCGTTGGAGAAGGATTGTTGTCTGTATATTTTCTTATGGATAGTAAAAGCCGAATGTCCCGCATATGTTGAAAAGACTTTCGCCGCACGGCCCGTCGGAGCCAACAAAACAGATTTTTGCTGCAACTGTTCCATTGTTTTCACCAATGCTCCGACTAGAGATGTTTTACCTGTTCCGGCATAACCTCTGAGGATAAAAACTTCGTCCGCCAAAGTAGACAGAAGAAACTCTGAAAGAGATTTTACAGCAATTTCCTGCTCTAAAGTTGGTTGGTAAGGAAAATTTTCCTTAATTTGCCTTTCTAAATAGTTATTTATCATTTTTGTACGAGAAAAAAGTTCCCTGAACTATCGTATTTAAATTTATTTATTCTATTTTTGCGATGCGAATATAACAACTAAAAACATAATTTATCATGAAA
>ENA-UEPG01002148-UEPG01002148.1-human-gut-metagenome-genome-assembly--contig:-NODE-2148-length-13070-cov-9.861772_pt1 | contig 13070 bp, 9 predicted proteins | sample MGYA00242893_ERZ507902 | MGnify/ENA primary metagenome ERZ507902 (study PRJEB26167, sample SAMN06115491) | human gut metagenome | host: Homo sapiens | place: China:Gansu | collected 2015-04-23 | study... | reverse complement strand
TAGAGCAATTTCGGGGAATCGGTAAAGATGCACAAAGCAGGTGCGATCTATCGAACCGCCCTCTGTGTTTTGCTTCCGGTTTTCCTTTATGGTTCGGCAATAAACGTCGTATTCGCTATTGTAGAAAGCAAGGTCGCGAAGTGTTTCGCGGAACTTCGAAAATTTATCTTTCAGGCCTTTTTCTACGATAGGGACACCGGCGACGAAGCTGACGTCGGTATTAAAAAGATTCTGGAGATTCATGATCGACGAGTAGCCGCGGTCGGTAACCAGAACTGTCTCATCAAGGTCAAAGCCATAGCTTTTCATCTGAGCCAGAATGGATTTATAAACAGACTTATCGGTGATCGAACCTTCGTCTTCTCGGGCATAGCAGACGTCCCCGTTCAAGAAATCGGCGGCAAGCGTAAGGTTTATTTGCTTGAGTTCAGGATTCTGTTTGGCGTGTCCGTAAGCCGCATCCTCGATTGTCATAGAGAAGGTGCTTATCGCCGTAGAGTCCAGCGCCATATACATTTTTTGCAATGTTGAAGGCGGCAAGTCCGAGCCTTTTTTCTTCGCCTCCTGTTTTATTCCCTCAAGCCATTTCTGATAGTTTTCTTTAGACCGGTCAAATCGCATACGGAAATAATTAACCATGTCCTCATGGTCGACTTGAGCAAGCAGTTCACTGATGCGCTGAGAACTCAAAGGAGCACTCACGGGAAGCCAGTTGTCCGGAAGCCAGTCTTCATAGCCGTTCATGGCGCCTCCCTCTAAAAGCTGATAGATAGCTAAAGCCAAAAGATTGGTTCCTAATTCTTTTCCAAAGACAGCCTGCAGATTTTGGAGAATTCGGTTCCTAGAGGCGAACTGCCAAAGAGCCCAAGTGGCGGCATAAGAAAGATTGTTTGAAGCCCAAGAGACCTCGCGCTGTTCGACTTCTTCTGCAACATCCTGCTCAGATCTTTCAACGAGGCGGCGATTTTCAAAATAAAGCGTCTTGCCTTCGTACTCAGGATGATTAGATAAGTATTTTTTGCCCAGCTTAACTCTGCCGGTTATTTCATTAAGCGTGCCGACATAAATCCTTTTGACAATTCTTGATTGTTTCTTCTCCGGATTCCACTCATTTCTGTAGCCGTAAACATAGGTGGAATCACTTTTTCTGAAGGTGGAGAAACGGAAATGGTCATCGGGCAGAGTTCTTGGTCGAGCCATAATAGTCCTTATATATAAGCATAGACTATAATAACAGGAATTTCCCTTGGAATCAAATTCAACTCATTAAATTTACGAAAGATTTTTCTCAGGGTGAAAAAATCCCGGAGCTATGCCCCGGGAGTTCGGGCTAAAAGGAAAACGGCCGGAACCAAGAGGCTCAAGCCGTTCTTCACAAGATTCAATCAATAGACTTCCTCTACGTATTTTCGGGTTTCCGGACCGTTCGGCGGAGGGGCGGGTTTTTCAATCTTAGGAATTTCTCCGTTCAAAGAATGCAGGAAGGCGACGATGTCTTCAACTTGTTTCTCGCTCAGATTTGTATCGAGCTGAATATCTGCCATCTTTTTGACGGCTTCCGGCAAGGTTTTAACAGCACCGTCATGGAAATAAGGAGCGGTTCTTTCAATATTCAAAAGCGTAGGAACTTTAAACATCATTTCGTCCCAGGGCTTGCCGCTGACATCCATACGTCCTGTGGATGGATTGTCGGTCACGTAAGGCCGAATCGAGCCGACTTTCTGGAATGAGGTTCCGCCTAACAGATTTCCACTGTGGCATCGGACGCAGCCGGATCTTCTAAATAGTCTTAAGCCGTCAATTTGTTGCTGCGTAAGTGCGGTTTTATCGCCTTTCAAATAACGCTCAAACGGAGCATTTGGTGTTGTCAATGTGGTTTCAAAAGCAGCCAGAGCTTCTGCGATCTCGCTGAAAGTCGGATTCTTGCTTCCGAAGGCCTTTTCAAAATAGGGTCTGTATCCGGGAATGGATCGGATAACTCCTTCGGCTAATTCCGGCGTCATTGCTATTTCGAGGGGATTGGTAATTGGGCCGGTAGCTTGTTCGGCTAGGTTTTTGGCTCTTCCATCCCAAAACTGTGCAATCTGCTTTTCCGCGTTAAACACTGTCGGGGAGTTCACGGTACCTTTTCGTCCGGCGTAACCGACAGAAAGCGGCTTGGTATCTGCACCGTTTGTAGAAAGATCGTGGCAGCTGTTGCAGGAAATCTTTCCTGACAAGGACAATCTCGGATCAAACCAAAGTATTTTGCCGAGTTCGATTTTTGCTTCCTGCTGAGGCGTTTTAGAAACATTAACGGAATCAAGAAGCGCCGCAGAGGCTGACAAAGCAGTGAGGGCTAAGAGGGAAGCGATGATTAATTATGTTCTCATGAATCGCTCCGAAGAGGAATATTAGATTGATGTTAGTCGCGGATGACGTCTCGGAGGAGGTCTTTCACTCAGATTAAGCTGAAAATTTCTTCTACAGTACAGCCTAATGGTTAGTACGGAGAGAATGTCCTCAAACGCTTTGGTAGCTGTGCCCCGGAAGACAAAAGTAAAATCCAAAGAGGCTTGGGGTGAAGTGCCCTTTGAGGAGAAAGCAAATGAAGTCAGGGAAGATTTTTGTCTTGACTGGAGCCTTTTTGGTAATGACTAGTATTGCAAATGCAAAATTGCCCGGCTATACGGATGGCGCAGAATTGATGCAGCCGAACATTGAGAATGGCCAGATCGACTCAATGTCGGGAATTATTTATTCTCAAGTTAAAGGATTGAGAAGCAATCGAGCACTCCTCATGACCGTGATGATTCCGCGTGACGGCAAGTCAAAACCGGCAATTATTTACTTCCCCGGCGGCGGATTTACTTCTGCGGACCATGAAAAATTCACCGAAATGAGAACAGCTTTAGCCAAGGCAGGATTTGTTGTTGCGGCAGCCGAATATCGAACAGTTCCGACAAAATATCCGGCATTAGTCAATGACGCAAAAGCTGCCGTTCGTTTCCTTCGTGAACATGCCAAAGAGTATGGCATTGACCTAGAAAAGATTGGTGTACTTGGCGACTCTGCCGGTGGCTACCTTGCTCAAATGTCCGGAGCGACCAACGGTGAGAAGCAGTTTGATAAAGGCGATTTTCTGAATCAGTCTTCCGACGTTCAGGCAGTCGTATCTCTGTATGGGCTGTCGGACCTTCGCAATATTGGCGAAGGATTCCCGGAAGAAATTCGAGTTGTGCATGATTCGCCCGCTGTGACTGAAGCTTTGTTAGTGAACGGCCCGGCGTTCAATACTTTCCCCGGCGAAAGCATTACGAAAGATCCGAAGAAAATGCTTGATGCCAGCCCTCTCGGACACGTCAGCGGTAATGAACCTCCTTTCCTTCTTCTGAACGGAAGCGCTGATCCATTGGTCAGTCCTGAACAAAGTGCCAGCATGTACCAAGCTTTGAAGGCGAAGAATCAAGATGTGAAATATATCTTGGTAGAAGGTGCAAAACACGGAGACCTCCCCTGGTATCAGCCGAATATCATCAACACTGTTGTGAATTTCTTTAAAGAGAAACTCGGAGATCCGGCCAAAATTGCCGAAAGTAAACAAGTGAAAGGTGGAAACCTCTAGTTTTTGGTTCAAGCTAACCGATCAGGAGCGCCGGGCGCATCTGGAAACATCTTCGGAATTAAGGAACTACGAATTTGAAATTGTGGCATTGGGCACAGTAGTTTTCCGGCTTCTCATGCTGCAAATGGCACAAGATGCAGTCACCGTTATGAGGAGCGGCATGAGGGTTTGCGCCCGGAAGATTACGTGTCTTTTCTGCTAGCGCCGCCTTCTGGTGGCACTGTGTGCAGGTTTCTTCAGTGGGGTACTGAGGATTTTTCATGTCCGTACCATGGCAGGATTGGCACTGAACACCTTTTGCTTGGTGCATATCTGCTCCCAGCTTATCCGCGCTGAAGGAGGGCAGAGAAAAACAAAGACAAGAAAGTAAGAACAGTGCTTTTAGTAGATTCTGATTGTTCATTTTTTCTTTTGCTGAGGAATTTCGAAGTTTCAATCAGCGGCTTTGATGCCGCTGATTGAAAAGTAACGGCTAGCTCCAGTTTTGCTCCTGAGCAGCATTTCGTCCGGCAATTCGTCCGTTGGCTAAGCAGTCAAGGACGGCACAAGAGCCGAGTCTCACGGCACCGTGAACGCCTCCTGTCGATTCGCCCGCAGCATAAAGGCCGGGGATGGGTTTGTCGCTGGATACGTCGATGACCTGACCTTTGCTATTGGTTTCCAAGCCGCCCATGCAGTGGTGAACCTTTGGAGAAAGAATTGAGCAGTACCAAGGTCCTGTTCCGATAGCCTGCGCTCCTTTGTAGATTTTTCTGCCCATCTCGTCCGGAGTGCCTTCGGCCTGGTGCTTGTTGTAGTCAGCAATAGTAGCCTGCAGAGCACCCATCGGCACATTGTATTGTTTTGCCAGATCTTCCAAGGTGGCGAATTTATGCACAACCTTTCTTTCGAGCTGCTTATCCAAAATTCCAGGACGGCTCTTCTGAATTGTCAGATCAACCGCGGATTGATCTGCTAATGCGATGCAGGTATGGCCTTTATTGTTATTGGTGATAACAGCGTCGGCGCGGATCTTTCGATTAGCTAATTCATTGACAAATCTTTTGCCCGTGGCGCAGTCAATCCAAATTCCCTGTGTTGCTGCAGCGCCTTGTGCGAAGTACAAGGCGACGCCCATGCCTTTTTCCTCAGGAGAATTCCAGGGACCGCATTGAATCCAGTCAGCTTGGATCAAATTCCCTCCAATTCTGGAAGCTTCTCTCCAAAGTTCCGAGGTAGCACCGGGCTGGTTCGTCGTGTCGAATTTGTCCGTCAGTTTTGGATCATGTTTCATGCGGTAGTTCACATCCGCGCCGAAACCTCCGTGGCAAAGGATTACAGCCTTATTGGCTTTGATGAACTTAACTCTGCCGGATTGTGCGTTCGGGAATCTGTAGCCTTCTCTAACCTGCAGACCCTTGACTCGTCCGTCTTCATCACGAATGATTCTTTCCACGTAGACACGCAGTCTGACAGGAATACCTAATTTCTTGGCATAGGCAAGCTGCTTGTGAACAATTTCAGATCCGGAACCGTTGATGGTGTAGACGTGACGAGGAACGGAGTGGCCGCCTTCCTGTCCGACTTTGTCGTTGTACTGAACACCGAGCTCTTTTACCGTCCACTCGTAGGTCGGCAAAGCTTCTTCAGTCATTGCTTTGATTTTTTCAGGATAGCCATAACCAAGTCCGGCGGTGATCATGTCACTTGCCAGGAGTTCAGGAGAATCTTTGATGCCTAATTTAACCTGAGCAGGATTTCCGGGAACCGCAAAAATACCGCCGTTAATGACGGAGTTTCCTCCGGGAGCTCTCATCTTTTCTAAGACAATAACATTGCCGGCATTTGCATTTTTAGCTTCTGCGGCCGCGGCAAGACCGGCAAATCCGGAACCGACAACAATGATGTCAACTTCTTCATCCCACTTTGCAGGCATTGGGTCCTTGCTTGCAGCATTTGCAGTTATGGAAATTAAGGAGGAAGTTGCCAACAGGGCGGAGGACGATAAGAACTTTCTTCTATTGAGGGGGTTCATGAATTTCTCCTTAGAAAATAATAAGTTATGGATATAATCGTAAACACTTCTTTCTAACTCCACCATGTTTTCTCTAAACTCTTAATTGTGAAATAAACAATTAAGAAGAAATATGAAAATCTCGGAGAGACTTCTTGTCTGGCAAGTGCTTTTATCACTGTCTGAAGGAAAAGGTTTTTCTTTAGCGGCAGACAAGTTTGGACGAGATGAAGCTTTTTATTGCCGACTAACACATGGTCTTGAAACAGAAATCGGAATCAGGTTAACGGAACCTCACTCACGGCCGGTTCGTTTAACTCAAGAGGCCATTGAGCTGCTGCCTGAGATTGAATGCTATTTGGAAGCAGCAAAGAAATTAAAAGAAAAAATTTCGGCGTCCGGAAGTCAAAATTTAGCGCTGAAGCTTGGAATACCGGTCAACGTGCCCCGCACTAGCTTTGTAGAACTCATTCAAAGCTACAGACAGAAGGATCCCAATCTTAAAGTAGAGATTCTTTCTGATGTGGATCATGAGGATGTGATTTCCTGCAAGGTGGATGTCGCGTATTTGCCGTATCGTCCGCCTGCAGAAAGCTTGTTCATTTGGGATGTCAACAAAGTTGGGAATGTTCCTTTAGCTACGCCGGAATATGTTCGGAAAAGAGGGGATCCGCAAAGTCCTGAGGATTTGAGAACTCATGACATCATTTTGAGAACAGGACGAAACTATCCGGTTACTACTCATTTGCAGAAAGGCGGGGAAATTCGAGTGCTTGAATGCAGACAAATTGTTTTCTCCGGTGACGTTCTCTCAGGTCGAGAATGGCTGATGGCAGGCATGGGAATCGCGATTGATTTGTCTCTAGCGTTTTGCTGGAAAGATATAGAACAGGGAAGATTAATTCCCGTTTTAAACGGTTGGAGTAGGATGCCGTGGGATCTAACGGTAGTAGTGAAGAAACAGGCTTTGTCTAATCGTCGGCTCGTTTCATTTGCTAGAGCAATCGTTGAATACGAATCAAAGGCATCTGAAAATCGTGCGAATTTCCACGCACGAGAACTGAAAAAATTAGTGGCTAAACAAGAAATTAAAGCGGCTAATTAATCATTCGTTTTTTTGCAGACTGCCGTGAAATCTTTCTTTCGGTCGTAGACAACGGACTTCACGTCCAGAAGACCGAGAAGTGAGGAGAAAAGCTGGTCATGAGAAGCGTCCGCTTTTGCCTGCTCCCGCAGGCAGACGTCATTTAGGCCGAATTTTTGCTCAAAACCTTTAGACAGCCATAACAGCATGGGTACTTCTTTTTGCTCTTTCGGTGCGATTAATTCCGGAGCCCCGTGCAGGTACATATTGTTTTCGCCGAGACTTTCTCCGTGATCACTGACATAAAGCAGACCTGTATCAAAACCGTCTAGACCCTTTAACCAGTCAATGACGCCGGCTAAAAAGTGATCGGTGTAAAGGATTGCGTTGTCATAAGCATTGACGATCTCTTCCCTCGTACAGTTGTTGAGCTTTTCATCCGTGCAGACAGGCTTAAAGACTTCAAAGTTTTTAGGATAGCGTTTGGAATAAGCAGGGCCGTGGTTGCCGAGCTGGTGCATAAAGACTACCGTAGTTTTACCGGGTTTCAAGATTTCTGAAGTATCTATACCGGCCAATAAGGCCTCGTCATAGCATCTCGATCCTGAGCAAAGTGAAGGGGCCTTGGTTTTAGAAATGGACAAGGACGGAACACCTTTACAAACACCTTTGCATCCGGATTGGTTATCCACCCAAAACACGTTGACACCAGCTCTTTGCAGAATCGGCAAGAGGCTTTCTTCTTTCAGGATTCTGTCTCTGTCGTAGTGGTCTCGACCTACTCTGCTGAACATGCAGGGCAAAGAGACATCGGTACTGGTTCCGCAGGAAATCGTTTTACTGAACGGAATGACATTTCTGGCACGCAGCTGAGGCGTTGTGTCTCGGTGGTAGCCCGCAAGACCCCAATTCGCTAATCGAGCGGTTTCCCCGACAACAACAATAAAAAGTGTTCCCTTGTCTTTGCTGTGGCTGGCCCCAAGCGTGGGTTTGGGATCGATGACAATGCGAGGTGTATCAACTTCTGTGGAACCATCCTTAAATACGGCTTTGTAGGTTCCGCTGAAAACGTTCACCGGAGAGATTAAATTTCGAAGAACCGGCTCGGAGCGAATAAGCGAAGAGACGCCCTGGAAATTGAGCATTAAGAAGCAAACGCCAATGACCAGTCCCATTAAACCTTGGAATAAGCCGCGTACAAAAGAAGAATGCTTAATCGGAACAAAGAAAGTCAGATAGGACTGCGGAAGGCATAGAAAGGCGAATTCTAAGAAGAACTTAGCAGTCAGGAGTTCCGCGGCTTCAGCTGTATCGGTAGCGAGCGCATTGCGCATCATTTCGGAATTAATAATGGTCCCGTACTGATAATTGAAGTACAAAGCCCCGGCTGCGCAGACCGTAAAGAATAAGCTGAAGGCTTTGATTAAGAAGCTGTAGTTTAAGAGCCGGAGAACCGCGAAAAACGCAGAAAAAAGAATAAAAGCACAAACTGCAAGCAGCCATAAATCAGATGGCGAAAACTTCAGAGCCGAACATGCTTTCGAGAAGAACGGCAGGTTAAAAATGAAAGTAAGAAAGAAAGCCGATATTAAGCAATAAGAAAGCGTAGAAATGGGTTTTTGGCGAATTCTTATGGGAGCTTTTGGAAAGAAAAATAACCTGTAGAACAGGGCGCAAATGGCCCAGTCCAGAAACATCGTGGCAAAAGAATGGGAGAGAAAATGTGCGCCTTGCGCCTGACGCCCAAGCCCCAAGATCCATCCTAAAACAAAGGCGAGGATATGAAAAATCCATGCTTTCTTAAGTTTGAGCTGCCGAAATGCAAAGTAGAGCGCAAAGAGGCAAAAACCGGAAGAGGCATGACCGGCGGGGGAACATTTTCCGGCGCTGCCGTTTCCGCCGTACTGAGGAAGTGACCAAGGGCACGGAGAGGCGGATAGAGACTTCAAACCGCTGATGATGAGCGCACAGGCCGAAATAGAAAGCGCGACGTACAGACAGACCTTTCGGTAAGGTTTTAATCGGGCGAACTGCTTCAAATAAGAAAGTAGAAAAAGAATCAGCGAGCTGACTGCCACGGCGACTGCAACATACTTTGCGCCTTTATGAAGTACCGCAGAAAAGAAAAAACTTCCGGTTCCGAGCCAATTGGTTCCGGAGATATAAAAAGGAGCGGCAAAGAAAGAGTCGATCGGTGCGTAGCGAAACTCCGAAATTAGGCAGAGCAACCACAAAGGAAGCAATACCGTTAGAATGTCATTGAAGCTCCAAACCAGGAAAGAATTGGTCTTCTTTGGCATACTTGAATTCATCGTCTACAACTCCGCACCGATCGGAAGATAAGTATGGATCTCTTGTCTGAAATGACGGGTTAAGCGATCGTGAAAACTACGTTAAAAACGAACAGATATGCCGACGATTTTGATTGTGGAAGACAACGAGGACATTAGGCTCAACCTCGTTGAATATTTAGAGTCCAAAAATTACCAGACCGACAACACGGATGACGGCTTGAAAGCTTTGGCTTTAACAATCGTTAATAAATACGACCTCATCGTCCTGGACATCATGATTCCCGGCATGGACGGACTGCGCCTTTGCCACGAACTGAGAAGCCGGGGCAACACAACTCCTATTATTATCCTGAGTGCTAAGGATAGTACGGACGACCGCATCATGGGGCTTTCCGAAGGCGCGGATGATTATTTGGTTAAACCGTTCTCCTTAGCGGAACTCCTGCTGAGAATTCAGGCAGTTCTTCGCCGCAGTTCAACTCCCGAAGAAAAAGTTCTTCAGGTCGGCAACCTCAGGCTCGAACTCGACAGCAAGCGCGTCTTTCGAGGAGATACGGAGCTCAAACTTAATCCGACAGCTTTCCGGATTTTGGCCTTTCTGATGCAGAAAAGTCCCGAAGTTGTTTCTCGTGAAGAAATTGAAGATGAAATCTGGGGTTTCCAGCGAGTGGCCGGAGATAATTTGAGAGCTCACATTTATCAAATTCGAAAAATCGTAGACAAGCCTTTTGAAGAGCCGCTGATTGAAACGCGTCACGGATTCGGTTGGGCGGTACGCGCAAAAGAGGATCTGGAAGAATGAAAAAAGGTCGTTCGCTCAAACAGTCATTAGGAATGCTTTGCGGCGTGATAGCAGCCGCCTGCGCGGTTCTGTATTCCATCACGTTGGTTTACGTTTTAGAGACGGCAGAGAGCAAGCTCATGGCATCTGTGATGGACGATATGCTGCAGACTGTTGTGACTGCAGATATCCTGCAGGGGAAGCCGCCGCGTCTTGATCAGGTTTCCCGCCTTTATATTGAAGGAGATCCCAGCCGTGAGATCCCGGACCTATTCAGGCACAATCCGCAAGGATATACGGAATTTACGGACGGCGAAGATCTTCATACCTATACCAAAATCATCAACGGGAAGCGTTATGTTCTGACGCGTCATCAAGGCAATTTTGAGATTTGGGAGAGACATCTTTTTCGAATCGGCGTAGTCGGATTCCTGCTTCTTATTGCGATTTGCTCTTTTGTGGGTTGGTATTTGGGCCGCAAGCTGCTGTCTCCTTTAGGACAGCTGACTAAGGAAGCGGTAAGAGCCGAGGGGTTGATTCAGAACGGCAAAATCTACACGGAAGAAATCTTTAAACGGCACTGGCCGGAAAACGAAATCGGAGAATTGGAACGCTCTTTTAAAGCGTTGGTTTCCAAACTCAAAGTCCTCGCGATGAAGGAAAGAGCGTTTTCCACCGAGGTCAGTCACGAGGTTCGTACTCCTCTGACGGTGATCGATACGAGTCTCGAACTTCTCAATGAACAGGTTCAAGGCAACGACCGTCAAAAAACATTAATTCGTCGTGCACAGAATGCCTCTTCTCGAATCAAAGGGATGGCGGAAGTTTTCTTAAATATCGGACGCGCTCGAACAGGTCAGAACAACGCACTTTGTTCGATGTCCGAGCTTATAGCCGGCTTGAAAGAGTCGTGGAAACAAAAAGCCGAAAACAAAGGGTTGAAGCTTTCTATCGAAATGAAGAACATGCCCAAGCAGACATTTAACGAAGTACTTGGCGCAACGATCTTCGATAACCTCGTCTTCAATTCTATTCACTACACGGACAAGGGTTCGGTGACCGTCATCGTTGATGAAGATCAAGCCATCATTCGTGATACAGGGATCGGAATAAAAGAAGAAGATAGAGAAAGGGTTTTTGACCGCGGTTTTAGGGCCGGTCAAGGCGGTCGCGGCCATTATCAGGGATTCGGGTTGGGACTGGCGATTTCAAAGCGTGCAGCCGAGGCATTAGGCTGGAGCATTTCGCTCAAATCCGAAGTCGGTAAAGGCACCGACTTCGTGATTCGTTTCAAACCGGAGTCAGTTGACGAGGTTAACAGCAATCAATAGGAAGGGTAGGACGAAGATCATGGCAACAGTGCTTGCGCCGATGGCTTCAGAGGCAAATTCTTCGTCCCCTCCGTAGGCTTTAGAGAGCACGGCAATGACGGAAGAAACCGGCAGCGCGGAAGCCAAGATGAAGCACTTCCGCATGAGCGGGTCCATGTCTAAAGACATCGTGCACAAATACATCGTAATCGGGCGAATGACGTAGCAGGAGAGGAGAATCAGCCAGACTTCTCTCGGGAGTTTTTTGAGTTTCTCACAACCAATTTGCCAAACCGTAATTCCGACAAAGACCAATGCCAGCGGTGTCGCTAATTGACCGATTGTATGCGTTGACTGAGCGATGAACTTGGGGATGGGAATCGACAGGAGGACAACGATCAAACCGATAAGGAAGCCCATCAAAGGCGGCGAGAGCAGCATCTTGAGTCCGCGGACGGAAAAAATTTTAGGTTCTTCTGTCATTCCACGGCGGGCACCGTCTAGCTGAATGTTAAAGATGCCGACGGTCCAAATGAAGACGCAGTTGGCAAAGAAGTAGACGAGCAAATAAGGAATGCCGTCTGAGCCGTACATTGTCTGTACTAGAGGAACGCCGACGAACAAAACGGTCGCGCCGGTAAATGCAGCAATGAACGTTCCTTTCATATGGGGGCGGACCCAGCCGAGCTTAATGAAGAGGATCGAAATTAAAAAATTCAAGCCGACCGTGAGGAACGGAAGCCCTGCAAACTTCAATAAGTTATAAAGTTCGCCGTGTGAAAATTTAGAAATTACGGAATAAAACAGAAAGCACGGCAGAGCGGCGTTGACGAGTTTAGAGACGATGCCGCGGTGCGAGGGCGCATCAAACCAGCCTTTTTTGGCGAGAAACACACCGAAGCCGATCACGATCAGTAAAACGCAGACCGCGGATAGTGAATGAAGTATTGTGGCGGCTAACATTATTTTTCCTTGGAACTTGCTGATAGTTTAGTCCAGCAATCATCGTTAATCGGCGAAGGAAAGACCCTAAAAACTAAAGCAAAAACCGCCTTAGAAAAGGCGGTCGGAAGTACGTGTGAACATGTTCACACAGGAAAATTACAGAGCTTCTACGAGCTTTAAAGCAGCTGTGACAGAGGCGAAGAATGCCTTGATGCCGGCGTTTTGTGTCTTGCTGTCGATGTTTTGCTCCGCAGTCGGCCACCAGGCAAGGATTTCTGTTTTAACGAACTGCTGGGCCTCTTCGATTTTGTCTTCGGCTAAAAGATGACCGAGGAAAGCGAGCTCGACGGCGATGTGGTCATCAGGCAGGTTGGAAGTGTTCTGAAGGCCTTTGCTGAGATACGTTTTAAAAGCTTCGTGGGTGTTCTTTCCGGTCACGGTAATCAGACCGCCGGCCCAGAAAGAATGCGTCATTCCGATCGTCGTGTCGCCGACGCCGTAAAAGAGTTTGGCTGCATCGCGGTCAAAGTCTTCATTAAAAGTGACGTCGCCGAAGCGAGGGCCGTTAAAACCGACTTCATCGGCAATGCTGTTAAAAGCTTCTGCAACCTTGGGGTAGACGGAAGTTTTATTCTCATGCGGGTCGAGAATAATTTCACTTAAGACGGTGATGATTTTAGCTAATGCTTCTGAGCATTCTTCTCGAGTGATTTCTTGGTAATTCATATTTATCCTTTGGGACTGCGGACAAAAACTGCGCAGAATTTTTTCATTGCAAGGAACTGTATCAGTTAAGTGATCGTAGGGCGAGCTTTTTAATTCGGACTTAGGGAAAACTGAGAGACAAGCAGGTGACGACTCCCGAAAATTAGTCTTATCGAAAATAAGGACGGCAGTCTCCAAACCTAAAGTTGGAAAATCCATCGAGTCGGGTTGTTATTTTCGAGGCACGAGCCATTTTCCTGTTTTGGGAAAAGTTGAGATCGAGTAGGGGGACGGGTTTCCCCGCCCCTCTCTCACAGCACCCATCGTGCGGTACCGCAATGGGCGCTTCATTAA
>ENA-UEPG01002136-UEPG01002136.1-human-gut-metagenome-genome-assembly--contig:-NODE-2136-length-13122-cov-3.468839_pt1 | contig 13122 bp, 10 predicted proteins | sample MGYA00242893_ERZ507902 | MGnify/ENA primary metagenome ERZ507902 (study PRJEB26167, sample SAMN06115491) | human gut metagenome | host: Homo sapiens | place: China:Gansu | collected 2015-04-23... | reverse complement strand
GGGACCCCTCCCCCCACGCCTACTGGTGGGAGCGGTTTATGAAGCCGGACGGCACGCCCTACCGGGCGGGGGACGTCTTTCGCTGGGAGGAGTACGCTCAGACCCTGGAGGAGCTGGCGGCCACCGGCTGCGAGAGTTATTACCGCGGTCCTCTGATGGAGCAGATCGTGGCCTTCAGCCGGGCCACCGGCGGCTACTTCTGTGAGGATGACTTCCGGAACTACAAGCCGGAGTGGGTGGAGCCCATCTCCACGGACTACAAGGGGTACACCGTCTGCGAGATCCCCCCCAACGGCCAGGGGTTAAAACTGTCCGATCAGAAGGACTGTGCCGACACCTATCACAAGATTCTGGAGTCCATCAAGCTGGCCTTTGCGGACACAAGGACCTATGTGGCGGATCCCCGGTACATGAGAACACGGGTGGAGGATCTGCTGTCGGAGGAGTACGCCGCCCGGCGCAGGGCGCTGATCTCAGAACAGGCGCTGACGCCCGAGGCAGGGGACCCCTCCTGCGGCGGCACCATCTATCTGTGTACCGCCGACCCCCAGGGGAATATGGTGTCCTTCATCCAGAGCAACTACACCACCTTCGGCGCGGGGGTGGCCATCCCCGGGACTGGGATCTCCCTCCAGAACCGGGGAGCCAACTTCTCACTGGACGAGGGGAGTGATAACTGCCTGGCCGGAGGGAAGCGGTCCTACCACACCATCATCCCCGGGTTCCTGATGCGGGACGGGGAGGCGGTGGGCCCCTTCGGCGTGATGGGGGCCTTTATGCAGCCCCAGGGCCATGTCCTGGTGGTGGTGAACACGGTGGACTACCACATGAATCCCCAGGAGGCCCTGGACGCGCCCCGGATCCAGTGGACCGGAGGAAAGCACATCCAGCTGGAGCGGGAGGTCCCCGCCCACATCGTCCAGGATCTGGCCCGTCGGGGCCATGAGGTGGAGATCGTCAACTCCAACCTGCACATGGGCCGGGGGCAGATCATTTGGAAAACAGAGAACGGCCTGTACATCGGGGGCACAGAGCCCCGTTGTGATGGAACGGTAGCGGCTTGGTGAGGACGCCACCCGCCTGAGGCCGGAGACGCCTCGTTCCCTCATTGATCCCAGTGTGTCCGCTGGGGCGCTTTCCCACAGGGGGAGGGCTTTGTATCACGAAATGATCCCAGAAAGAAGGTATATTCCATGAAAATTGCAGAACTGTTTGGAAAGGGCAAAACCGTTTTTTCCTGTGAGGTATTTCCCCCCAAGAAAACCAGCCCGGTGGACAGCATTTATAAGACGCTGGACGGCCTGAAGGACATCCGGCCCGACTTCATCAGCGTCACCTACGGCGCGGGAGGGTCCAGCGCGGTGAACCAGTCCACCCAGGAGATTGCCTCCATCATCCAGAACCAGTACCACATCACCGCCATGGCACACCTGACGTGTGTGGCCTGTACCCGGGGGGAGGCCGCCGAGCTGCTGGCCGGCCTGAAGCGGAACGGGGTGGAGAACGTGCTGGCCCTGCGGGGCGACCGGAATCCCGATTTCCCGCCCAAGACGGACTTCCTCCATGCCGACGAGCTGGTTTCCTTCATCCACCGCCGGGGGGACTTCGGCGTGTCCGGGGCCTGCTATCCCGAGGGACACCCCGAGAGCCCGGACATGATCCACGACATCCGCTATCTCAAGCAGAAGGTGGACGCTGGGGCCCAGCATCTGGTGAGCCAGCTGTTTTTTGACAATGACGATTTCTACCGCTTTGTGGAGCGGTGCCGCATCGCCGGCATCAACGTGCCCATCGAGGCGGGCATCATGCCAGTGCTGAACAAGGGCTCCATCGAGCGGATGGTGTCCATGTGCGGCGCTTCCATGCCACGGAAGCTGACCCGCATCCTGGCCCGATATGGCGACCACCCCCAGGCCATGCGGGAGGCGGGGATGGCCTATGCCATCGACCAGATCGCCGACCTGATCGCCTCTGGAGTGGATGGGGTCCACCTGTATACCATGAACAACTCCGCCGTGGCCCGGCAGATCAGCGACAGCGTCGCTTCCATCCGGACCGTCTGAGCCTGGCCGCCCTGCCGGGCCATGAAGCCTTGAACGCAGGAAAGGTGTGTTGCCCTTGCCCATTTCTTTGACCGACCTCCAGATCGATGAGGTCCTCCGCTATATGGGGACGCCCCCCGACCGGGCGGAGCCCGCCATACGAAAGCTGGCGGAGGGGTGCGCCCGGGAGCTGCTGGGCGTGGTCCGCCCCCGGTGGGCGGCGCGGACCTTTGAGCTGACGCCGGAGGAGGGGGGCGTGCGTCTGTCCTCCGGCCTGCTGCTGCCAGGGGAGGATCTGAAGCGCCATTTGGCGGGGTGCCGCCGGGCGGTACTGTTCTGCGCCACCCTGTCCGCCCAGGCGGACGCCCTCATCCGGCGGGCGGAGAGCGGGGATATGCTCCGGGCCCTGGCTCTGGACAGCTGCGCCACCGCCGCGGTGGAGCAGCTGTGCGATCAGATCGAGCTGGAGCTCCAGAGGCAGTTTCCCGGCTGCTTTTTCCCATTCCGGTACAGCCCGGGGTACGGGGATCTGCCTCTCACCCTTCAGAGCAGCCTGCTGGCCCTGCTGGACGCCCCGCGGCAGGTGGGACTGTGTGCCAGCGCCAGCCATATCCTCACCCCGCGCAAGTCGGTGACCGCCATTCTGGGGGTGGCCGACCATCCCATTCAAGCCTCTGTACGCAGCTGTCTGGGCTGTCCCGCACACGACGGCTGCCAATATCGAAAGTCAGGTGGACACTGTGGAATTTCTTGAACTGTTAAAGACCGGCCGACCCGTCCTGCTGGACGGCGGCATGGGCACCATGCTCCAGGCCAGGGGCCTGCCCGTTGGGGCGGCGCCGGAGACGGCCACCCTGGAGCACCCGGAGTGGCTGCGGGAGATCCACAGCGCCTATCTGGATGCCGGATCCCAGATCGTGTATGCCAATACCTTCGGAGCCAACCGGGAGAAGCTGGCCCACTGCGGACGGACGGTGGCGGAGGTGGTCCCCGCCGCCGTCTCTGTGGCCCGGGAGGCGGCCCGGGGCCGGGGGCTGGTGGCCCTGGACGTGGGCCCCATCGGCCAGCTGCTGGAGCCCACCGGCACCCTGGAGTTTGAACAGGCGGTGGACATCTTTGCCGAGGTGGTGGAGGCCGGCGCGGCGGCAGGGGCGGACCTGATCGCCATTGAGACCATGACCGACCTCCAGGAGGCCCGGGCCGCCCTGCTGGCGGCCAGAGAGCACTCCAGCCTGCCGGTGCTGGTGACCATGACCTATGAGGCCACGGGGCGCACCTTCCTGGGCTGCTCCCCCGCCTGCGCCGCCCTGACCCTGGAGGGGCTGGGGGCGGACGCCATCGGAGTGAACTGCTCCCTGGGCCCCCGGGAGATGCCCCCGCTGGTGGAGGAACTGCTGAGGTGGACCACTCTGCCCATCGTCCTGAAACCCAATGCCGGACTGCCTCACCCGGACGGCTCCGGCTATGACATCTCTCCGGAGGAGTTTGCCCACAGCCTGGCCGCCCTGGCAGACTTGGGGGTACAGGTGTTCGGCGGCTGCTGCGGCACCACACCGGAGTATATCGCCCTGCTGCGGCGGGAGTTGGAGGGCCGGACGGTGCGCCGGGTCACAAGGACCGTCCCCGCCGCCGTGTGCAGCGGCACTCAGGCAGTGCCCATCGACCGGGTGCGGGTCATCGGCGAGCGGATCAATCCCACAGGCAAGAAACTGATGAAGGAGGCCCTGCGCCGGGGGGATGTGGACTATATGCTCAACCAGGCTCTGGCCCAGACGGAGGCCGGGGCGGACATCCTGGATGTGAACGTGGGTCTGCCGGAGATCGACGAGGCAGACATGATGGTCCGCACGGTGAAGGCGCTCCAGGGAGTGACCGACGCCCCCCTCCAGCTGGATTCCACCGACCCGAAGGTGCTGGAGCGGGCCCTGCGGGTCTACTGCGGCAAGGCCATTGTCAACTCGGTCAACGGGGAGGAGGAGAGCCTGTCTGCCATCCTGCCCCTGGTGAAAAAGTACGGTGCGGCGGTGGTGGGCCTGACCCTGGACCAGGGCGGCATCCCCAAGAGCGCGCAGGCCCGGGTGGAGGTGGCCCGCCGTATCCTGGAGCGGGCGCTGGCCCTGGGCATCCGGCGGGAGGATGTGTACATCGACTGCCTGACCCTCACCGTCTCCGCCGAGCAGGAGGGGGCGGCCCAGACGTTGACTGCCCTGCGCCGGGTGAAGGAGGAGCTGGGGCTGAAAACCGTGCTGGGGGTGTCCAACATCTCCTTCGGCCTGCCCGCCCGGCCCCTGGTGAACCAGAATTTCCTCGCTATGGCCATGGCGGCGGGGCTGGACCTGCCCATCCTCAACCCCAATGTGGATACCATGATGGCGGCAGTGCGGTGCTATCACCTGCTGACCAACGTGGACCGGGACGCCCGGGAGTTCATCGCCGCCTATGGAAACGCCGCCGTGACCACCGCCATCTCCGGCGGAGGGGCCGCTCCGACGGCCGCGGCCTCCGGACGGGGGCTGGCGGAGGTGGTGGAGGCCGGCCTGAAGGGGGAGGCCGCCGCCGCGGCCCGGACCCTGCTGGAGACCCGGGAGCCCATGGATGTGGTGGATCACATCCTGATCCCCGCTCTGGACAAGGTGGGGGGCGACTTTGAGCAGAACCGGGTCTTTCTGCCCCAGCTGATCCAGTCGGCGGGGGCCGCCCAGGCCGCCTTCGAGGTCATCCGGGAGAGCCTGTCCCAGCGGGACGGGGGCACGGTCAGCCGGGGGACCGTGGTGCTGGCCACCGTCAAGGGGGACATCCACGATATCGGCAAGAACATCGTCAAGGTCCTGCTGGAGAACTACGGCTATACCGTGGTGGACCTGGGGAAGGACGTGGACCCCTCTGCCGTGGTGGAGGCCGTCCGGCGGCACGCCGCGCCCCTGGTGGGCCTGTCCGCCCTGATGACCACCACGCTGAAAAGTATGGCGGAGACCATCTCCATGCTCCACGACGCGGGCCTGACCTGCCAGATCATGGTGGGGGGCGCGGTGCTCACCCCGGACTACGCCCGGCAGATCCAGGCGGACTTCTACGCCCGGGACGCCAAGGAGAGCGTGGACATCGCCAAGCGGGTCATTGGATAAACACAAGCCTGCGGGCTGCCGGAGTTCCGGCGGCCCGCAGGCTTTTTTCACGGTTCAGGAGGCGGTGAGCAGGGGCTGCAGCTGCCGCCCCTCCAGGGCGGCCTGGGCGGCATCGGCCACCTGGGAGAAGTCGGACACCAGAGAGGCGGGCTTCCTGTCCGGGTCGTCATGGCCGAAGGGGACGAAATAGATGTACCTGCGGTTGAGCAGGGCGCCCAGGCTGGGGGCGGAGCCGGCCAGCCCGTCGTTGGTGGAGGGGGCGAGGAGGATGGGGCGGCCGTTGCGCAGATGGGCCTTGGCCGCCATGGTGACGCTGGTGTCGGTGACGCCGGCGGCCAGCTTACCCAGGGTATTGCCCGTACAGGGGGCGATGATCAGCAGGTCCAGCAGCTTCTGGGGCCCGATGGGCTCCGCTCCGGCGATGGTGGAGATGACCCGGTGGTCACAGATACGGGCCATCTCCCGCATCAGTTCATGGGCGCAGCCGAAGCGGGTGTCGGTGGCGGCGGTGCACTCCGAGACGATGGGGATCACCCGGGCGAAGCGGGCCTTCACCTGCTCCAGCGCCTCCATGGCCCGGGCGTGGGTGCAGAAGGAGCCGCAGACCGCAAATCCAATGGTCTTGTCTTCCAAGAGAAACCTTCCTTTCCGCGTTATGCTCCCAGCTCGTGGAGCATGTGATAGATGGTATTTTTGATGGCGGCCCCGGCGGTGACAGGGGCCACCTTGCCCGGCAGGGAGAGAGCCCAGATCACGGTGCGCCCCAGCCGCCCGGCGGCTTCCAGATCCACGCCTCCGGGCTTGCTGGCCAGATCCAGCACCAGGCAGTCCGGCTTCAGGTCGGCCAGCTCCGCCTCACCCAAAACCAGGGCGGGGACGGTGTTGACCACCAGGTCATAGCCGCACAGCCAGCCGGCCAGCTGGCCGGTCTGCTCCGCCCCGTAGCCGCTGGCCTGGGCCCAGGCCAGGGACTCGTAGCGCCGGGCGGCCACGGTGACCTTAGCACCCAGGGCGGCCAGCCGCTGGGCCAGGGCCCGGCCCACCCGGCCGAAGCCCACCACAAGCACCCGCGCACCGTGGATAGTGATGGGGAGCTGCTCCATGGCGATCTGGACCGCCCCCTCGGCGGTGGGCACCGCGTTGGCCACTGCCAGCTCCTCCCGGGCGAAGTAGTCCCGAATGGTGAGCCCCCGCTCGGCGGCCAAGGCGGCGGTGACCGGGTCCACCCGGCCGCCGCAGAGCATCTGCCCCGGGGATAGAGGGGCGAGCACCTCGGTAATCGGAGGAGAGAGGCGGGAGAGAGGGGCATTCAGAAGTCCCCCGCCCGATGAAACAGGGAGGGGGAGGACCACGCAGTCCGCCTGCTCCACCCCGGAAAGGCCGGGTTCCGCTGTGAGTCCGGGAGCTGGGACGGCCCCATCCTCCAGAGCGTAGGTGTGGACCCGGTGGCCATCCTCCGCCAGAAGCTGGGCCAGCTTGCCCTGGCGCATATCGCCCCCCAGGACCCAGAAATTCAGTTCGTGCCGCATGGCAGGACCTCCTTTATCCTCAATGCTGCACCAGCCTATGCAGGGCGGGCGGCGGAGGTGTCTGGGAGCGCTGGGGGACAGAAATCGTGCTTGACAGGAAAAACAAAAGTGATTATAATGAATTTACACAATGAAATGTGGATTTTGAAGTGAAAAGACGTCATTTTCACCAGTTGGCGAGGGCGCGCCGCCCGGACACTGGCGCCGTCCCTTCTGCTGGCGAGAATAAGAAAAAGGAGGTCCTGAAATGAAACAGCAATTCCGTAAGATCCTGTCCCTGACCACAGCAGCAGTCCTGACCCTTGGAATGGTGGTCACTGCCCACGCCGCGGACAGCGGCATGACCCGCGGCGAGATGGCCAAGCTCCTGGTGGAGGGGGCCGGGCTGTCCGGCCAGGCGGCGGAGTATGCCGCCAAGACCAGCGCCTTCCAGGACGTCGCCGAAGGCAGCGCCTATGAGGGCTACATCAATCTTGCTTATGACCAGGGCCTGATGAGCGGTACCGGCGGCGGCTCCTTCCGTCCCGACGCCAAGACCACCCAGCTGGAGGCGGCGGCGGCCGTCATGCAGTACGCCGGGGTGCCTGATGAGATGCTGAAGGCCTGGCCCGCCGATTATGAGGACACGGCGGTCCGGGTGGGCCTGACCGCAGGATTTGCGTTCGATGGCGCTGAGGTGGTGACTGCCACGCAGTTTGAAGCCATGCTGAAGAACGGTGCGGCCCTCATCGGAAAGCCCTATATCGGCATCAGCTGGAAGAGCAATAAACAGGATTATGACTCCTTTAAAACGGTCATCCGCGCCGCCGGCGGCAACCCGGTGGAGCTGGACCAGGTGACCAGCACCGCGGTCGCCTATGACAAGGACGGTAAGATCCTGGACTCCTATCTGGAGGAGAGCGGGATGCTCAAGCAGGAGTATGCCGACCAGATCAAGGCGAAAAACTTTGCCAACAGCAATGTGGGCGAGGCCATGGCTGGGATAGACGGCGTGTTCTTCACCGGCGGCGAGGACGTGAGTCCTTCCCTGTTCAAGGCGCCTCAGAAGGAGGCCAACATGGGAGAGGAAATCAACGCCACCCGTGACATCTCCGACTATACACTGATGGCCTACTGCCTGGACAAGGATATGCCTACCCTGGGCGCCTGCCGCGGGATGCAGGTGATGAGCATCGTCTCCGGCACCGGCTTTATCCAGGACATCCCCGCCTATTACCAGGCCCAGGGCAAGACCTATGACGACACTCACCGGATGCCCGTGGACACTCCTGACCGGGACTATGCCCGCCATGTGGTGGACATCATCGAGAACGACTCCTGGATGCATGACATCGTGGGTGCGAACAAGCTGGAGAACGTCTCCTCCTGGCACCACCAGGCGGTGACCGATGTGACCGCTGACACTGGTCTGACCGTGGTGGCCAAGACCACCGTGGACGGCCTGGACATCGTGGAGGCCGTGGAGAACCAGAGCAAGACCTTCTGCCTGGGCGTGCAGTTCCACCCCGAGAACGACGCCAAGCTGGCGCTGCATGACGGAAAGCCCGAGGAGGCCAAGTGCGATCCGGACGTGTGCCTGACCTTCTTCCAGTACCTGGTGAGCTACGCCTCCGGCAAGCCGGTCATCGGCATCTCCTGGGGCGGCGATCCCGCGGACTACACCGACATTCAGGACATCATCCAGAACGGCGGCGGCGTGGTCACCCATGTGCAGCAGATCACCGGCTATGACCAGGCGGCGGCCGAGGTCAAGAAGGTGGACGGCATCGTGGTCACCGGCGGCCAGGACATCAACCCCGACCTGTACGGCGAGGAGCACAGCCCCCTGCTGGAGGACAACAACGAGGAGCGGGACATCCGCGACACCTCTGACTACAACCTGATCAAGGCCGCTGTGGCCGAGAATGTGCCCATGCTGACTATCTGCCGCGGGATGCAGATGCTCAACGTGGTCCAGGGCGGCGGTCTGATCCAGGATCTGCCCACCTACCTGGAGAAGGACGCCAACGTCTATAAGACCCACCGCAACGCCCCCGACTGGGCCCGGCATGACATCACGGTGGAGGCCGGCTCCAAGTGGATGGCGGAGATCGTGGGCGGCAGCAGCATGAAGAACGTGGCCTCCTGGCACCACCAGGTGCTCAACCCCCAGCGGCTGGGCGAGGGTCTGAAGATCACGGCCTATGGCCCCGACCAGGTGATCGAGGCGGTGGAGTATCAGGCCAATGAGTTTACTCTGGGCGTGCAGTTCCACCCCGAGGCGGACGCGCTGACTGACGCGGCCTTTGCGGCCTACTTCAACACGCTTCTGAAATACGCAGCCTAATGCAAGAAAAAATTACCCCGCCGCCCATAGGGCGGCGGGGCATTTTCTTTGACACAGCGAAAACGGGAGCGGCCCTCAACTGGGGACCGCTCCCGTCTGTTTTACAGGTTTTCATCCAGGATCCGGGTAAATGACTCCGGGGGCAGAGCGCCCACCTCACGGGCGATCTCCTTGCCGTCCTTGAAGAAAATGACGGTGGGGATGTTCATCACGCCGTACCGCATGGCCAGCTCGCCCTCGGCGTCCACGTCCACCTTGCCCACCACAGCCCTGCCGTCGTACTGGTCCGCCAGCTGCTGGATCACCGGGCCCAGCATCCGGCAGGGCATACACCAGTTGGCCCAAAAGTCCACCATCATCAGCTGGCCCCCGTTCAGGGCCTGGTCAAAGCTCTCCTTGGTAAAATGCTGTAATGCCATATTGAAATTCCTTCCTTTTGATTTGATCGGATAACAGGTCAGGTCCCGCTGGAGGCTCCGGCCGGGGGCTCCGAACCCCGCCGGTCCAGATATTCCGCGGCGGACAGGGCTGCGACGAGCCCTTCGCCCACCGCCTTGGAGACCTGGAGGGGGCCGCCGGTGCAGTCGCCGGCGGCAAAGACGCCGGGGACGCTGGTGGACATAGAGCGGTCCACCCGGATAGCGTTTTCCCGGGTCTCCAGCTGGGGGAGCAGGTCGGTGGGGGCCACCGCGTCCCGCAGGATAAAGACGCCGCTGCACGGGATGGGGGCTCCGTCGGCCACCAGGGCGGTAACAGTCTGTGCCCCGGTGATTTCCAGGCGGTTAGCCTGAACGAAGGGAATGTCCTCCTCCAGGGTTTCCGGGCGTTTCGCGGCGGCATAGACCACCTGACAGCCCAGGCTCTTCAGATAGGAGGCCTCCCGGGGGGCGTCCCCGCTGCGGCCCACCACGGCCACCGGCTTGCCCCGGTAGAGCATCCCATCACAGGTGGCGCAGTAGCTCACCCCGCGGCCCAGGTACTCCGTCTCGCCAGGGTATTTGGCCTGACGGACCACGCCGGGGGCCAGGATCAGGGTTTCGCCCTCGTAGATCTCGCTGCCCACCGTCAGGTGGAAGCCGTTCCAGGCCATCAGCGAAATGACGCGGCCCAGAACGAAGTCGGCGCCCAGCTCCTCCGCGTGCCGGCGGAACTGCTCCAAAAGCTCCGTGCCGGTGACGCCGGGCAGGCCCAGGTAGTTGTCTACCCGCTCGGCCCGGGCCAGGGGGCTGTCCTGCCAGCGGTTTCCCACCACCAGCACACTTTTGTTCCGGCCCCGGGCGGCCACCGCCGCGGACAGGCCTGCGGGGCCACCCCCCAGAACGATGATGTCATAGCGCATCCCGCTGCGCCTCCTCTCCCTTGCTTGTTGTGTTCAGTATAACCCAGAAGCGCCGAACCCTCTGTGACCAGGTCACAGAGGAGAGCGCCGTCAGGCCAGCAGCCGGGCTAGCAGAGCCGGGTCGGCATTGCCGCCCGACAGGACGAACACCGCCTTGTCCTCCGGCCGGACGGGGAGCGCGCCGCACAGGGCGGCGGCCACGGGGAGGGCGGAGGAGGGTTCGGCCACCACCTTGGCGGCGGTCATCAGAAGGCGCATGGCCTCCTCGATCCAGCGGTCCTCTACGGTGTACAGCTCATCCACCCGGGCCTGGATGACGGCGAAGTTGTCCGGGTTGGCGTGGTCGGTGCGGGTGCCGTCGGCGATGGTCTGGACGGACTCCAGCTGGACGGGGCGGCCCTCCGCCCGGCTTCGGGTATACCGGGGCGCGCCAGCCGGCTCCACTCCCACAGTGCGCACCTGGGGCGCGGCTCCCTTCACGGCGGTGGCGATGCCGGAGATCAGCCCGCCGCCCCCAATGGGGGCCGCGATCAGACTGGCGTCCGGCAGGTCCTCCAGGACCTCCAGGGCGAGGGTGCCCTGACCGGCGGCTACCAGCGGGTCGGCGTAGGGGTGGATCTCCACCATGCCCCGCTCCCGCACCAGCTGGGCGGCCCGTTCCTCCCGCTGGGAGGAGAGGGTGCCCACCAGCTCCACCTGTCCACCCCAGCGCTTGACCCCGGCCAGCTTGACCGGGTTGGCGTTTGTGGGCATGACGATGACCGCCTGGGCCCCCAGCTTGTGGGCGGCGTAGGCCACCCCCTGGGCGTGTTTGCCCGAGGTGGCGCACACCAGGCCGCGGCCCAGCTCCTCCTCCGACAGGGAGAGGGCCTTGTTGAGGGCGCCGCGAAGCTTGAAGGCACCGATGGTCTGGAAGCCCTCGTGTTTGAGATAGACCTGACAGCCCAGGGCCTCATCCAGGGCCGGGACACGGAGCAGGGGCGTGCGGACGATGTGGGGGGCGATCCTGGCCTGGGCGGCTTGGACGTCACGGTATTCGATCATAAGCAGGACCTTCCTTCCAATCTTAGGATATCCCAATTAAAGCACAGTTTGCCCCCATTGACAAGACGAAGGGGGCGTTTTTTCGGAAGAAACCGCACGAAAAAATAAAATCGAAAAAATTGAAAAAAAGGCTTGCATTCTTCGGGAAGCTGTGGTATTCTATATGAGCCGTCCGGGTGAGACACCTTGAGCGGCAAAGATAACCGGGTGTGGCGAAGTTTGGTATCGCGCTTGAATGGGGTTCAAGAGGCCCTGAGTTCGAATCTCAGCACTCGGACCAAAAGTGATGGGATTTAGGTGGTTTTACCTGATTTCATCACTTTTTTTATGCCTCGAATATGAGAGCGGTGTGTGAAATTTTTGTCTATTGCTCATCTATTGCTCATTGAAAAACCGCCCGTATGGGCGGCTTTTTCATATTGCATCGGTGATTTTTCGGAGATCGTCGTAGGATGCGTCCTGATAGTGGCGGAGCATTTCGGTGCTGGTGTGGCCCATCAGTTCCAATTTGTCCTTGTCTGCCCCTTGGACCCGCTTCATCATGGTGGCGAAGGTATGGCGGCAGCTGTGCGGGGTGTACTTCCGGCGCTTGACACCGTCCCGTTCCTCGACTGGATTTTCGATTCCGCAGGCATCCAACACTCCGTAAAATATGCTGCGGTAAGCCTTGATCTTCATTTGGGCCCCATCCTCTCCACAGAATACAGGCCCGGCCACCTTATCCGCAACCAAGTTATCCACAATCTTCTGTATTTTTGGGGAAACTGTGACAACCCGGTCCTTCCCGGCGTCTGTCTTTGCACCGCCGACGAACGCCCGCTCCTTGCGGTTATAATTGAGCGCGTCCAGAGCAAGAAACTCGGAGGGGCGGAAGCCGAGATAGCACTGGCAGAGCACATAATCTGCCCACTTGACCATTCCGACGTGATCTTCCAGAACCTTGACCGCCTCGGTGGGAAGGGCCTCTTTGCTACCGGTGTCCCCGTCCCCGACAATGAGGTACTGGCCGAGATTCAGGCCGTTGGGAGCCATGTTGCGGGGGATCGCATATTTATAGAGCAGGCCGGCCAGCGCCTTCATGTTCTCACGGGTGCGTTTTCCCTTTGGGCAGTCGTCCATGCAGTCCTGTAGATCGTCCACAGTGATCTCTGCAAATTTCAACAGATGGACCGGCTCGAAGTATTTTTCTGCCGCGGCATAGCAGTTCAGTGTGGACTTGCTGGCCCGGTGTGTTGGCTTCCATACTTCATACAGCTGGGCCCATGTGGTGGGGCGCTGTGCAGGAGCCGCCTCCAGCTTGGGAAGGTAGTCCAGGGCGTCCTTTTTCGTTCGGAAGCCTGATTTTGAGCGGGTGATCTTCCGGAGCTTCCCGTCCTCACGCTGATAGACGCGTCCCTGACCGTTCCCTCCGTTCTTCGTGTTCTGCCGGATCTCCTGTTTGACGCCGCACTTGAGGCAGAATTTCCTCCCGTCCGGGATCTCGGCATGGCATTTCCTGCATTTCATTGACTTTTTCCTCCTATCCATGTAAAATAGAAGGGCAGGTGACCCGCAAAAGTTCCTGCCCCTTTTCCCTGCTCTGGTGCGCCAACACCGGGGCGGGGATTTTTATTCATCAACAGGGAGTTTTAGTTGATTGTGCATATAGTTTAATTATCGTGCTCCCTTGCTTTCTGAAAGCGTTTTCAACTGCTAGACAACTGTGTCACGAAGTTTC
>ENA-UEPG01002134-UEPG01002134.1-human-gut-metagenome-genome-assembly--contig:-NODE-2134-length-13131-cov-3.831546_pt1 | contig 13131 bp, 9 predicted proteins | sample MGYA00242893_ERZ507902 | MGnify/ENA primary metagenome ERZ507902 (study PRJEB26167, sample SAMN06115491) | human gut metagenome | host: Homo sapiens | place: China:Gansu | collected 2015-04-23 | study... | reverse complement strand
GTTGCTTCAAACACTTTCAGCAAAGGTTCAATCGTCGCATGTCGGTTAAAATTACACCCGAAAGGATAATTTTTAACCTCTTCATCCTCATACACAACTTCAACATCATACCAACGAGAAACAATTTTCATCACCTCACTCAACGGCTTCTCTTTAAAACGCAAACGCCCCTCCTTCCAAGCCACAGCGTACGACACATCCACCGTACACACGCTCAAAGAATAATCCTGCCGGCTCAACGCCGACTGCTCGCCAGGATGAAGCACCACACTTTGCCCACTTCTTTCTGAAGATACTTCCACAGATCCTCGTACTAATGTTGTTTGTATAACAGAATCCTCCGAGTAAGCAGAAACATTAAATTCTGTTTCCAAAACCTTTATAGCCATACAAGAAGACTTTACAATAAAAGGAGACTTTTCATTACGTGCCACTTGAAAATAAGCTTCTCCCTCCAATTCCACCACACGTTCATTTTTCCCGAATTTAGTAGGGAAACGCAATTTTGAATCTGCATTCATGTAAACCTCTGTCCCGTCGGAAAGCGTTAAAGAAAACTCTCCACCTCGAGGAATAACCAATTCATGATAAACCAATTTTTCAGAATCGTCATTGACCATCTTCTCATAGGAAATATGTTCTTTCATCACATTAATCATAGTACCGTCCGACTCCTTCAACACTTTCTCATGTTGCTGCTCCAACACCACCGGTACTCCATCAGCTAATATTAACATGGCCTTATTTGTCCCAGAAGGAACTGTCCGTACAATCTCTACATTATTCTCGTGAGGATAATATCGATGATACAAAAAAATAGCAGTAATTAAAGGTAACATAAACATAGCAGCATAACGAACCCAAGATCCCCATAACCGTTTTCCTTGTTTCACCGCTCGCTTATGTTTCAATGCTTTCCACCCCTCCTCTACATTAACAGAACGAGAATCCTCTCCTTTTTTGATCCGGTAAGATTCCGTTGTCACACGCTCAAACCATATCCTATTTTTTTCAGACAGCACAAGCCAACGCTCCAGTTGCTCCTTTTCCTCTCCGGTCAAAGTCCCACCCAGATATTTACCGACTAGAATTGCTATATCAAAATTTGTTTTATCCATTTTACTCGCATTGTAAACTTATTCCACTGTTTTATACACACAACACAAGAAATAGATAATCGGGTATGTAGGAGTCTTTGTTTTTAAGACAAATTAACTATATAAAAAATACAAGAAAAGGAACTCGAACAAATAATAATAATCTTTCATACTCTCTTTCAATCTTTTATAGGCCTCTTTCTTATAGGCATGAACCGCATTTTCAGATACCCCCATCTTTTGAGCAATTTCTGCATTTTTCAATCCTTCCAATGCATAATAAATAACCGTCCGCATCTGTTGCGGCAAATGATCTATCGTCCGATAAAACACTCGATATGCCTCCTCCTCCATCACCCGTGTCTGGAAAAACTCGTCTGAATCAATAGCCATATCTTCCACAATTTCCACATTCACGTGCTGATCCCGAATCCGGTTCAAACAAGCATGACGCACCACCACGTAAAGAAAAGACTTTATCTTATAGTAATTATCAAAATCAGTATGACGATCCCAATATTTTAAAAAAGCTTCTTGCACCACATCCGCCGCAGCCTCCGAATCTCCAAGAAAACGGGTAGCAAACAAACAAAGTGCCGTATAGAACTCTTCAAATAATATCCGAAAAGCCCGCTCATCTCCTTGCCGTAACCCTCTTAACAACACCTCCGAATCGCAATTTTTTCTTTCCATAGACATATACACAATAGTATAATTGTCGTAAAAGTAAGAATTTAATCCATAAATAAAAATTACTTGTTTTACGTTCTTTGCAACACATCAAAATTCTTTTACACAAAATGTAAATTATCGATTTTAAATTGGCCATAAGTCTTTATCCTAGAAGCATACGACAAAAATAGAGAGAGGGGCCTTTTATTGCCCCTAATCACCACTCTCAATTTAAACCTTAAATTCAATAATGATTCATATTCTCCAACTATTTATTTTTTCTCAATAGTAACTTCCACTTCCGTTCCATCTTGTCGTAAAACCGTGATAACAGCTTTCTCGTTCTTAATTTTCACTATCGAAGATTGCAAGGCATCGGCGATATTTACCTCCCCAACGGGTTCCCCGTCTATCTTCAAAACACGTTCTCCCGGAGAAATCTTTTCCACCAGCTCCCCCCAAACGCAAGCAATCACGACGTGACCATTCGCCACGGTGAAATCCACGTTCCATCTTTTCTTGTACAAATCTTGAGGTGCCGATTCAAAAGGCTCAAAATAAAAAGCGCTCGAGGCATAATCAATCGTCACCGTACCGTAGTCCAATAATTGTGAACCCAAACGGGAACACGGTGCATCCATCGATTCCGTGACAATATTCCGGAAACGTCCCGTGCTGACACGCAACTCAAATAAACGAATCAAATTATGTTCGCCGGCAGAGGCAACCCCCGCCATACCGATACCACTACTACCGTATCCCTTGGATTGCAAAGCGGCGGCATTTTCCCGAAGAGCTTCCGACGCCGTGGCGGAAATCATTTCATAAAAAGCTCCCGAACCGCTATCGAACATAACCGTTTCCATCACCCCCGCTCCCACGTTCAATTCTATAAACGGTATCTGCCCTTGCACGTGGAGCAACGGCAAACGATTCCTCAAATTAATACGGAAAGGGGAAATGTTATCGGTTATAATTATCTTTTTCTGACGAGAATCTATACGCACGACAGCCCCCGGGAATAACTCGCAACCGATCATTCCATCCACGCCGAATTGCTCGATAAAATGACCTTCGGGCATGATCGTGACCGGAATTTCTTCTATATTAATTCCCGGCTTTATCCCCATGGACAAACTTTTCAATTGCGTCTTCTCCAAAGTCATCGACTGATTGTGAGCATCCAGAATATTTTGCGTGCTTGTGGCGTCTAAAGAAAGACGACGAGCCAGAGAATAGGTGATATAAGTAGGTGCACCCGTGTCAAAAATAAATTTTCCCGGGACGCCTTCTGCCCACGCTTCAATGATAATCTTTCCGTTAATGGTCGTGTAAGGCACTTCTACATAAAAGGCAGGAGTTTCTGCCTTGGTCGTGAAACACGAAAAAGCAAGACACACGACCAACAGACTAATATATAATTGTTTGAATTTCATACTAAATATTTTTAATTACTTTCCCTTACAAATCTCACGTGCCAGTTGAACAGCGGCAACGGCATCAACAATACCTCCCGATACACATAACCGGTCATATCCTCCGGTCGGCGCACCTTCACTATTGGTCGGATCATGCGGGAAGGGGACAGTGGCAGAGGGCGTCTGCCGGGCAGTGTGTACTAGAATATCCTTTATTCGTGAGGCTTTGAGCGAGGGATAATAAGATTTCAACATGGCAGCGATACCAGTGACTACCGGAGCCGCTATTTTCGTACCCGTCACTTTACGATAGTTATCCCCGCGAACCGTTGTGTACAATTGCACGCCGGGAGCGAAGACATCGACACTGCTTGCCCCGTAATTACTGTTGATATAAGGATTTCCCTCCATATCGGAGGCTCCGACCGTGATTATATTGGAGAACGCATGTTTACGCCCCTGACCTTGTGCCACCGGGAAATACGGGTCTTTCTCCGTGTCACGATAGTTATCGCCGGCGGAATGCACAATCAATACATCGTGTTTCTCGGCATAGGCAATAGCGTCATCTATCCATTTCGGGTTGTCCAACATGTATTTCCCAAAACTGATGTTGATAATATCCGCCCCTTGTTCTACCGCGTAACGAATGGCTAAAGCTATGTCCTTATCATACGCATCACCAGAAGAGGGGACGGCACGGATAAGCATCAATTCCACTTGATCGGAAATTCCCTTTATCCCCTTGGCGACACCGGGTGTGGCGGCAATGATGCCCGCCACGGCTGTTCCCTCGTCGGCTGCAGCAGAAAGGAACTCGTGGTTCCCGTAATATTTGTTTGACAGGGTATTGAAATCATCGTTCGCCAAACTCCTCTCGTCGACCAATGCCGCCCACGCTTTTTCACACTCCTGACGCTGTGCCTCACTGCTTCTGTAGCGATTTCGATACAAGGTATCCCATTTCTTATTTTGATTCCCGAAGCTCCATATTATACTATAAGTATAGTAGGCGATCTTCTGAAGCGTATCACCGGATTGTTGCACTATCGGGTTCAAGGCTGCAAAATCTTCCAATGTAGGTTCACGATCGGGACATTTTTCCCGTAACAGCCGATCTAATTCTTCGACGCCTTTAGCTATATTGTAATTAAAACTTGCTCCCGTGTACAGGGATACTAACCGACTGTTCTTTGCAAATTTAAGATACCCGATGTATTCGTTGCTTTCTTCATCACTTCTTTCCTTCCCGTGAAGTTCATCGAAACGCTCCTTCACTTTCAAGAACTGCCGGAAAGCTTCATCGGAAGTCCTCTCGATTAACTTACCGTCAGGGGACGCTAGAAAATTCCAACCATGCAGGTCGTCACGATACCCGTTTTTATCGTCGTCTTTTCCATTCCCGGCAACTTCTTTCTTGTTTCGCCACAAGACGTTAGCCAAAGCCTCGTGTTGCACGTCAAAGCCCGCGTCAATTAACGCCACTACCACTTTTCGCTTGGGAGTAGTATTCTCCAGCTCGCGGTAAGCTTCTAAAATACCTGCCCCGTAAACTTTGTCTTTGGCAGGCGACAATAAGTGCCAATCGACAGGAGTTTGTGCTTCTGCCACAAACACGGCACACATGAACAACACGCTCCCGAATAATTTCTTTATTTTCATCACTCTATTTATTTAATACATTAATTACTTCATTTTATTCCCCTGTTGCTGTTTCAACATAGAAAGGAAATAGGGGAAATACTCATTCCCCGGTGATACACTCCACGGGATTAGGAATTTCCCTTTCGCGTCAAACAATATACACCGGGGGATGGACTTAATACGATATGCCTCGCGGAAAGCAGCGTTCTCGTCGGCAAAGAGATGAATGCCTTTGCCCTCGTGACCGTTATCCCTCAAAAATTGTTTCCAAGCTTCTTTCTTGCCCAGAGGTTCAACGACCACCGTCACGAACTGAACATTTTTATGTTCCGACTTCAATTCTTCCAAACGTGCCAAATCTTTCCGACAATTCGCAGAATCAAGTTTCCACACTTCTATATACAACGATTTCCCTTGCAAATCGTGCAAACGAATGGTTTTCCCGTCGCTCGACTCGAGTTCAAAGTCCGGAGCATCCTTTCCGGGTTGCAAAGGTTCGTACAAGGCTACCAATTCCCGGGCTCTATTTGTCAATTTTTCAGACACGGAACACAAATCCATATCCGTGAAAATATGCTCGATAAACGTGTTATCCCCTCGATCCAATTTTTCAGCTAATGCCCACATGACGTAACATTCTCTCACTCGCTCGCTCCGGATGTTATATAATACCCACGTGGCACGCCCCATCACGTCCAACTTGGGTTCCTTGAGAGCCAAGACTCTATTCACGAGGCGAATGATTTCGGGTTCCCGCAACGATTCCAAATCCGGGGTGTCGAGATCCATATCCCCGTTCACCACACGATCATACAAGCGATTCATTTTCACGACTGTACTTGTGTCAGAAGCTTGTTGTTCCCGTGCATAAGCGGACACACAAACTCCCCATACAATCATAAATTGTATCAATAATTTTTTTCCCATTTGGAGTACAATTTATTTGTTCAACAACTCGATGATTTTATCTCGCAAAAGATTGCGACGCAAGTTTTTACCCACGATTTTCCCGTCTTTGCCAACCAGTATGATGTGAGGGATGGATTGTATGCCGAACAGTTTTCGCACCTCGGAATCATCCCATCCGCCATCCGCCAAAGTACTAAGCCAAGGAATGTCCTCTTCTTTGCACGCTTCTTTCCATTTTTCCGAAGAGGCATCCAGAGAGATGCTCACGAAACGTACGCCTTTATCCTTGAACTCCTTGTATTGTTCTCTCAAACTTTTCATCTCCTGACGGCACGGACCACACCAAGATGCCCAAAAGTCGAGAACGAGAATATCTCCCTTCAAGGAATTCATTGTAACCGGATTACCATCCTCGTCCGACACGGTAAATTCCGGACAAACGAGTCCTTCGGCGGACACTGCCAAACCGTCAAGATGCTGTTTCAACAGACGTCCCCATGAACATTGTTGTGCCTGGGGAGTCAGCAACTCGTACAACTCTTTTGCCTTCGTGTAATTCTCTCTCCCCGCTTTCTCCGAAATGTAAGCCGAAAAGATATTATCGGGATGCTCACGCACGAACTCTTTCGTGAGGACAAATTCTGATTCTCCAACTAACAGCACTTGAGTCATCGCCTCGTCTGCCGCTTTTTGCTCCCCGGTATCCATCGCTTTTTTATATTCTTTTAAAAAACGCTCTTGCTTTGCCGTATATTTTTCTTGGAGTTTGCCGTACTCTATGGACAAATCGTTTGCCGGAGCTCCTTTCAAGTACTTGGACGAGAAGGAGCGATAGGGGCACTCTATTCGCATTTTCTTTCCATCCATGAAGAACATGAATTGTTGCCGGTTCACTCTCAATACATATTGCCCGGGTTCTTCCAAAGTTCCCCGCAATTCAAAATCACCTCCATCGATTTTCGTGGAACAAATGACTTCTTCCTTGGGTGTCAACAAGAATGCTTTGCCGTATTTGGCTCCTTCCACGTTTCCCCGAATCGAGAAGGAGTATTGTTGTGTACCGGAACACCCGATACACAACAGCAAGATAAAAACAATCTCTATTTTCATTACTCTTCTCCTAGTAAGATTTTACCGGTAAAATCATCATTCCATCCCTTCAGTGAAGCGGCTTTAGCCCTTTCTAATGAATCGTCCTTCAAAAGGTTTTCCAAGGCTGATTGTATTTCCTGTGCCTGTGACACGTTTGTTTCCTCCAGCAGATAATTTACGAAATAACCTGCCACACCCATGTCTACTATCCCGCTTACATTCAACCCGGCTTGTAGCATACCGACGAATAATTTCACCATTTTATCGATATCTTTCCGCTTGTATAATTGCCACATTTCCAACAAGGTTTTACACGTGGGGAAGACAGCAGCCACGTTACCGTTATCCAATAATGACACGATTTCTTCACAATCGGGTTGTGCCGGCTTTTTCTCGGCGGGAGAAGTCATCCAATGAAATATCGGCCATAAAATCATTACTTCCATTTTGGGACTCACCTGTTTCACCTGTTCTTCACTCAAACTGAGTTTATCCCAATTCTTGATATAATCCAGACAAACCTGACTTTCCTGATAATCGATGTAACTGATAAAATCCTGTACACTTTGTTCCGCGTACCGTTGTTCCTCGGGCAAGAGCACGATATAACAATCCAATGCTCGACTCAGTGCCTGACGATCTTTACTCTCTTTTAAATTAGCGATATAATACGCTAAAAAATCGATATCACGTTTTCCTTGTTCGAATTCTTTCTTTTGCTGTTCCAACACGTTCGCTTGTCCCCAACCATTCATGAATGCAAAAACAGCAACGACGAGCAAAACGACTTTCTTTACACATTTATTCATATCTCTTACGCTTAAATTGAACTACCTAATAATTTATCCACAAATTCTTCGAAACCATTGCCCGGACCGGGAACATCGGTATCAATTATTTTCCCGTCTTTATCTATTATGATATACCGGGGAATACCATGCACATCATAATCGTCCTGGAAGGGAGTCGATTTCGGGAAGGCAATCAAATTCTTAACTCCTAACAATTTGTATCTTGGCAAAGAGTACTTCCAATGATTGAATTTGCTCTCCTCGTCAATAGATATGGTGATAAATTCCACGTCCGCACGGTCTTTATACTTCTCCGCAACTTTCATAAAATAAGGTAATTTACGGATACATCCTCCACACCAAGTCGCCCAGACGTCGATTATCAATATTTTACCCCTGAAATCTTGAAGAGAGTGCTCTTGTCTTTTATAGTCTATTAAAGTAAAGAGAGGAGCATCCTTGCCCGAACTCAAACGTTCCTTCGCGGCATACAAATCCATCACCAACTGCCTTAATTCTCCCTCCGGCATATATTGCTCGAATAGAGGGCGGGCTTTTTTCAATGCTTCCGTGTAGTTGAGAATAAAATCACTCCTAATCCCTGCAAAATAAGACAATATCAAATCGGAATTTCGGGACTCCAGTATTTGTTTGTATTTTTCGTACTCCAATTCATCCCGTTTATCGCCTAAAATCCGGGATGCCTCGTAACCGTCCGCCAAGGCTTTCACGTTGAAATAAGTATTTATGTTTCTTTCAAGATTGGGAAGTGCCAAAAACTCCTGCGAATCAAAACGTACGCCTTTCAATACCTTCCGTAACGCACTTTTATTCACACCGGCGTCCCGGTGTTGTCTATAATAATCGGCAACTAGATTTATTGCCTTCACTTGATTGGCAAGACGTGCCATTTCATCTTTCTTGTCACGGGCAAGAATCATTTTCTCCACAGCCGCTCTCTGCTTTAAAATCGATTCTACGGTGGCTCCCTCAAGACTGTAGTTGTTCCATTCTTTAATTACCTCATCTTGCAATGAAGTTCGGGATTGAGCATTTCCGCTGCACGGGAAAATAAAAAAGAGTAGTCCCAGTAAATTTACATACCAATAATTCATACAATACATTTTTTAATCAATACTAGAGTGGGAACTGTCTAACGTTTCTCTTGTTAGACAGTTCTATTATTTGAAATATTTTTTTGATAATTAATTCACAGCCGGAATTTTAGCTATCGCCTCCAAATCCAAATCGTATTTAGTTTTCATGTAATTAAGAACGTATTGACGTTTCTCCCACAACAAGGGATTATTTGCTTTCGGATGCTTTGCTTCCAGTTCTTCCGAAGTGTACCTCACACCCAAATGTATGTAAGCGAAAAAGTTCTTACTCGGGTTGGTGTATTCAATCTTCTTCAACGCATCCAGCCTTAAGAAAGAAACCGATGAACCGGCGAAACCTCGTTTAGCGTAATAATTGGGATTTCCCTCTGTTCCCGGGTCGGATTCAACCTCTGTTTTATAGTCTATCCCTGCTTGAAATTCTTCCGGCATAATTATATTCCCCTTTTCATAGGCTTTCTCTAAAATTTTATACAAGATAACTCCTCTCCACTCCCAAAAATCTTCCGGGGTTTCCGGAGTTTCAAGTCTGCCATAGAACATATCCGACGTGGGGTCCGATTCCCCGTAAAACATACAAAGCGACCAGTAATCCATCCCGTCAAAAATATTTTTCATGGGTGCTTTCAAATTGTAAGGTCCAAACACGAATGGAGCATGACAATCATAAACCATGTAATAATACATCGGAAACACCTTTTGAGTAATCGCCGGGTTCAGATAGGCAAAAACATGGTTTTTCATGAAACTAATCATGAACTCCGCTTGTTCGTCACTCTTTAATCCCTCGCCAAAATAGGTCTGGCTTCCAATACTTCCCGTCCACGTCCGATTTAAATCAGACGCTTGAAAATCCTTGTAAATAATACACACGTTGAATTTCTCTTTGATTGCCACCACGTCATCATCCCACGAATTCGTGCCTTGAGGGAATTCAAACCGAACTAAATCTTCGCCACTCGCATCGTCTGTCAATGTATCTTCATTATAGCAGGAAAAAAACAAGACGCAGCCTAACAAACTATATAAATAATATCTCCATTTCATAGCATATTCTCTTTAATTTCTTACTTCCGGTAACGGATTTTGTACCAACTTTCTGTTATCTTCCATCACATCCTGCGGGATAGGCCACGTGTAGAACGGGTCTTTTTCCTCCAGCGTGTAACGCTTGATAACCTGTCCGTTACTCTTCCACTCGTGGGTGATGGACGGCATCCCGTAGCGACGCAGGTCAAACCAACGATGTCCCTCGAAACATAATTCCAACCGTCTTTCCAAACGGACACGTTCAATCAATGCGTTTCCCGTTTCCGTCACCGAAACCGTGCCCGGCACAAAACGCTTCTCCAACAATGTTTCCAATGCTTGTTTAGCTGTTTTCTCATCCTTATCCAACGCGGCAGCCTCTGCCAAATTCAAATAGGCTTCCGCCAACCGAAACGCGTGAGCGAAGTTCGTGTTGCTTATAGGTTCATGGGCATAGTTCACCGCAAATTTCCCGTAAGGGGCGTATCCGCCAAGATGCTGGTTATCTTTGGAATCGGTGTAAGGAGAACGCACGATATAATTCTCTTTGCGAAGGTCCCCGGCTTTGAAAGCGTCAAGCAACCCGGAAGAAGCATTAAAGAAATTAGTTTCTAAGTTCTGTCCCGGTTTATAAGGGTCGGGAAATATCATTTCCTGCTTCACTAAATTCACAAATTTATCTATCTTCCCGAACACCCAAATCACTTCGGAACAATCCTGCGAAATAAAATTATAATACGGTTGTGCTATCGTTTTCTGGGGCAAAGAGTTTAGGTCTGTCAACATGAAATCCCACTCATCAATCACTTTCTGTGCGTAAATAGCCGCATTTTTCCAATCCTCCATGTACAGGTAAACTCTGGATTTCAATAATTGCACCATGGGTAAACTGGTTCTGTAATCTTTCCGGTATTGTTGTTCCTTGGGCAATTTCTCGTATGATTTCTCGGCTTCATTCAAATCCGCCAAAATCTGAGCGTACACTTCTTCAACCGTGTTCCTAGGAAGTTCTTTCGCTTCCAACGCACTGGTCACTTTCAAGGGTACCCCCAATGCTTTCTTGTCATAGTTATAGGGAGCTCCCCACATGTTTACCAACTGGAAATAATAGTAACCGCGCAAAGCGAAAGCCTGAGCTTTCACGATATTTTTTTCACCATCGGTTCCCGAAACACCATCAATGTAATCCAACGCCGCATTCGCCCCTAAGATATAAGAATAGAACCAGTCCCAAGGGGTTTGATACATCAAAGAACCTTCCTGTATAAAAATGTCCGGCTGCCACGCATAAAGTTTCTCCAATAACAGAAAATTATCTCCCGTCATCACCATCGTGTTTATCGCACCTGCCGAATCCGAACACATGATATCATCGTCGAACATCAACAACAGATTCATGACCTCGTCACCTCCTGCCGCCTGTATATAAGCATTCCCCAATAACATTTCATTCAAGGCAGCAGCTTCTCTCGGGATATATTCACTTTGCGATTTGGGTTCCAAGAAATCCGAACAAGCGGCTAATAAACCCGCACATAATATTATCAATAACTTTTTCATCATCCTACATTTTTAAAATCCAATATTAATTCCCACGGAATAATTCTTCGGATGCACACTATCCCCCAATTCCGGGTCAAAACCGTTAAAACGTTTGCTTGCTATAACAAATAAATTTGAAACCGTGGCGTTCAAGGAAAGCGTCTTCAATCCCATCCGTCTGCACCAATCTTCACCAATCCGCCAAGACAATGACAATTGTCTGCAACGCAAGAATGAAGCATCCGCCACCAAAGCATCAGATTGTTCCCACACTCTCATCCACTGTTCCTCCGAACCATTCGGTAAAACAACATTACTACTCAGCGTCGTTACCAATCCGGGTATTTTCGTATAGTTTTCATCTCCCGGTTTCTTCCAACGTTTGGTTAAATCCTTACTCAAATTCACATCCGAATCCGGGATTTTCGCTCCATTAGGTATATTGGCGTATGGAGAAGGCAAACGTTTTTTGCATCCTAACAACAGGGAGAAACCGGATGAAAGTGTCAACGTCTTCCAACGTAAACTGAAATTCAATCCCCCGGTGAAATTCGGTTCTTTCGTACCGGAATACACCAAGTAAGTAGTCGGGTCTACCCCGGAATTTCTTTCAGCTTCCGGCACATCAAGATAGTTAAACAAGGGGCGACCATCCTCACTGCTTAACCCCGCAAAAGAATAAGACCAAAAACCTCCCACCGGATAGCCTTTTTTCAAGATTTTCTCGCTATTCCCGGCAAGTAACTCATCTCTTGTGGCTTCGTATTCTTCTTTTCCTGTTTTATTCCAGTTTTTTGAAGAGTTCAACGCGATACTTAAAGCCCAATCTTTAGTCCTTACCGGGGTAAAGCTAACCGTGAACTCAACTCCTTCGTTCGTTATTTTCCCCCCGTTCATTTTCATATCCGACATGCCGTATTCGGAAGGCAAATCTTGGGTGACAATAACGTTCGAATTTCTTCTATAATAATCAACCACAACATCAAATATATTAAGCAAGGTCATATCCACACCCCAATCCCAAGACTTTGTTTTTTCCCAAGAAAGATTCGGGTTCGGCAAACCGGAGATTTTCGAGTAATGCTGGTTATAAACCGAAAGAATGCCATATTGTCTTAATGTCAAATCCGGTCCCAATTTAGTCATCGCGTTTCCCTGTATTCCATAGGTGGCACGAACGTTAAAGTTGTTCAACCAATTCTTTATTCCCGCTAACCACGGCTCATCCATCACTCTCCAAGACAAGCCGAAAGAATATGTCGGGTCAAACCGATTGTTCACGTCCTGTCCGAAACGATTGGACTCATCATTTCGCATCGAGAAATTAAACACGTAACGATTTTTCAACGAGTAAGCCACTGTCGCAAAGAAAGAAAGGTAATTATCCGTATTCTTGGTGCGCGTCCATCCTGTCCCGCTCCCGAAAATCTCATCCAATATTCCCCAACCGGAAACGGCACTACTCAAGGGACGCAATTCATCCGGCGGCGTAGGTTTTACCAGAGTTTCTCCCCGGTCGGGCATATATCCCCATACTTTATTAGCATTGTTGGTAACAGCAGAGGAACGAAGTTCCATTGCCAGCATGGCATTCAGACGATGGTCCTCGTTAAAGGATTTGGATATTAACACTTTGTTCTGGATATTATAAGCACGTTGCGTGGCATCCGTGGTAAACAACACACCCCCGAAAGGTAAAAGTGCCGCTTTAAATAATGAACTGTTCGGTTCCGCCGCTCCATAATCATACCCGCGATACCTCCAAGCCACACGGAACGTTCTCTCCGTGTTATAAGTTTCCCCGTTCGTGTTCGAGGCC